>Ga0207085_1016_pt1 | contig 28226 bp, 22 predicted proteins | sample Alteio_BWMinHeat_53_FD_153542 | JGI IMG/M metagenome (GOLD analysis project Ga0207085, IMG submission 153542) | Enriched cells from forest soil in Barre Woods Harvard Forest LTER site, Petersham, Massachusetts, United States -... | ecosystem: Environmental > Terrestrial > Soil > Temperate forest >...
ATGCATCGCTTGTAAATACATCTCTGTATTTCCCATAATACTGCTTTCTGTCAACTCAAGCTCTAGATACTGGGGGCTCAATCCTGTTTCTGTGAGCACATCTGAAACAGATTGGGTAATATCTTTATGGCGAAATTGATGGCCGGACAAGTTGACGGATATTCGTAACTTAGGCAAGCCAGCCGTTTGCCAAGCTTTGTTCTGAGCACAGGCCGTGCGTAATACCCATTCACCAATGTTAATAATGAGCCCTGTTTCTTCTGCCAATTCAATAAATTGGAACGGGGGAATTAACCCCCTCCTTGGGTGTACCCAACGTATTAAGGCTTCCATGCCAATAATTTTATTGGTTTTTATGTTAACAAAGGGCTGATAATGCAAGATAAATTCATCGTTTTCTAGGGCATACCGTAGATCATGTTCAAGCTCCAACATCTCAACAGCCCGAGCATTCATATGAGATTTATAAAATGAAAAACAATTTGGTCCTATTTTTTTTGCGTTATACATTGCAGAATCAGCATTTTTTAAAAGGGAATTCACACAGTTACCATCCGTTGGAAAAACACTTACGCCAACACTGCTTGTAATCCCAATTTCGTGGTCGGCAATCTTGAAGACGGTGCCCAAGGTTTCTTGGCACCTCTCAATAATCGGAACAATGTCATCATCGTTTTGGATGTCTGGCACAACGACGACAAATTCATCACCCCCCCAGCGAGCCAAGGTATCAGATTCTCGCATACAGTCTTCCAAGCGACGCGCAACTGATTGCAATAAAAGGTCACCAATATTATGCCCCAAACTGTCATTGACAAGTTTGAAACGGTCAAGGTCAAAGAACAAAACGGCAATTTTTGACTTTGAACGCTTTGACCTTTGGATCAACTGCCCGATCCGATCTTCTAACAAAACACGATTTGGTAGGGCAGTAAGAGCATCAAAGGTTGCCTGATGCACAAGTTGCTGTTCCATTTGTTTACGTTTTGTAACATCACGAAAGCTAAACACGCGACCTACAATCTTTTCTCCTGAAACCTGGGGAATAGAGTATCGTTCAAATACGATGTTATTAATAAGCTCAATTTCATCAAAAACATCCTCTTCAGGATGGCTATACAAATAACCCAATTTTTCACCGAATTTTTGGGGATCTTTTAGAAATTTGAGAACATGCTGAATAGCTTTATCGTCATTACTGCTGGCCATTATTGGAGCAGGAATTTTCCACATTTTGCGAAATTTTTGATTGTAAGCAACGATCTTACCTGTTAGATCAACCACCAAAATGCCATCCGCCGTGGATTCTAAAGTGGATTTTAATAGAGATAAAGAAGACTCCACGGTTGAATCAAAGGCTTGCCCTTTACGTATTTTTAACTCGTCAGAGAACTTCATATTTATACCCTCACAATTGCTTCTACATCCATTACATCATAATTTGATTAAAAATTAATTAATGATTGAAATTTGGATGTATATATTTGTGAATAGTTAATTAACATTTAAAATTCATCATAAAGGTACAATAAGGACACAGAGATTTCGTTCATTGTCTATGTAATAACAAGGAGGATGTCAGGTGAAAAGACTTTATGGCGGCATAGCCTTTTTGTCCAAAAAGGATGGTGAAGAAAATTAATTGAGCTGTAAACAAAGTATTATGGCCCCAACTTTTTCACTTGACACGATTCTTTTCCTCAATCAATAGTTGCTCCAAGAAGAGGTGGCTGAGAAGAGCTGCATTTATGGATGAGGGTTTCAAATGTTCTAAAATATAAAAATTTAGAAAAATAATGGTAAACACTAATTTAAATGTTTGATATTTTAATTCATTGTAATCATTAAAACTGACATACAAAAGTTTACATCTTAAGCTTAGGAAAGAGTAAAGACCATGGAACTTAAGCTCATTGAATCGAATAACTCGGAGAAACTATCGAAAATTGGAATTATTTCTCGAAGTGAAATTCCGAGTATTTCTGAAATTGAAATTAACGGAGAAATTCATAATTTGGGCATTTTGAAGGATTTTCGTAGACACCCCTCCTTAGCATCATTTCTGCCAGATCAGGCACGGCTATCCATCAGTTGGGTCAGCCTCAAGCCAGATGAAGTCTTAAAGCCCCATGAACATCCCACAGCCAGCATGATCATTGTGTGTGAAGGAGAAGGGGAGTTGCTTGGTGACTTAAACCAGCCCATCAACATAGGGGATATTGTCGCTATTCCTCCCTTCAATAAACATGGGTTTATTGGGGGGACAAAAGCTGGATTTTGGGGACTTTCAATCCAATTTGAAGGCTTGGGGCTTTATGAAAATCGAGAGGCTCCTCGCGTTCATTTTATAGGGGATACCCCCGCACAGGCCCCGAGCCATATTGATGCTCTCCTGCAAGATCAACAGTTTTACGAAAATAATTATAAAGTCTCTCCCCTTTTAAAACTGCTAAAGTCAGATAATATTAACGATCCTATGGTAAAAGAGCGTTTGTTGGAAGCGCTCAACTTTTGGGGAAATTGGTTCCAACGCATCCTATTTGTACGTGCCGCTATCCGCGGAAAATCAAGCTTTCAAGAGGTTGCTGAAGACCATATTAAAGAAGAGCGTGGGCATAATAAAAATCTATTGATCGCGCGCGGGAATAAACCCATTCAATTGTGGGATCCTGTGTTAGATGGGGCTGCTGCATGGTTTTATGAACAAATGTTTTGCGCAACGGATGAAGAACGGACGGTCTTGATTCATTTTGTCCTCGAAGCCAGCGGTGACATTTTCCACAGTGAAGCGGTAAATATATTTTCGGACATTGATCATTTCCGCCAGCATAGTGCTGTTGAGGAAGAACATTTTAAAATAGGTTGTCGACTTCTTGAAAACACCCCCGGGATTGATTTCAATCTTTTGAGGGATATATTGTATCGGGGTTGGACGATGATGAGTGTACTTTGTGAGAGAATAGCAGATATAGGTCTCAATGGTGCTCAATTAAAATCAAGAGAAGAGCTCTTAGAACCAGCTGAGAAAGCGGCTTAGATATTTAAAAAAGAGGAGAGTTTACAATTATGAATGATTCCAAAAAAATAATACCTGATCCCACAAAAAGAGTTTCTATAGTCTCTCGTAAAGATATCCCCGTTCATTTAATAGAGAGGAATGGTAAAATTGATAATTCAGGTGAATTACGAATTTTTCATGCAAATACAATACTTCGAAATATTCTTCACCCATCATCAGAATTTTCACTTGCATGGGCGAGTTTGAAGGAGGGAGAAGTGATTAAGGAACATACTCATGACACTTTAACCATTATGATTGTCTATCAAGGTTCGGGACGGGTGCTTCCAGAAGATAAGCAGGAATTTGTCGCAGGGGATTGTATTGTGATTCCCCCATATTGTGAGTCGGGATTCATAGGTGGAAAAACTGACGGATTTCATGCCATTTCTATTGAGGTAGGAAAGAAAAATGATTAACACTGGACATATATTTAAAACCATGTAAGTTGAAAATAGACAATTACCTAAAATTTCTATAGATATCAAATATACACTCACTAATTAACGAGATTTTTACATGAAGCTTGATAATTTGGAAATCAATAATATTAGAGATGTAGAAAACATCGAAAAAGTACCTTTAGAGGATCGTCTCAAAGAGCGTACAACTTACGATATTATTAAGGCAGCAGCAAAGCAATGGCCATCTCGAGATGCTCTCATCTTTCTACCTCCTTCTGCTCCTTTAGATGAACCCGTAATTTTTACTTATCAACAGTTATTTGATGTCGTAAAACAGACAGCAAATCTTCTTGTTGATTTGGGTGTTAAATCAGGTGATGTCGTTTCGTACATTTTGCCCAATATTCCAGAAAACTATTTTCTATTTCTCAGTGCACAAGCCGTCGGAATTGCAAATCCTATTAATCCTAGCCTACCACCAGAGCAAATAGCAGAACTATTACGTACAGCAGATAGCGAGATTTTAATCACAACTGGCTCTAAGACAAATCCTAAATTATGGAATAACATTCAAGCAGCCCTCAATATTTATTGCGGGATAAAAAGAATTATCGTGTTAGAAGATAGTGCAGATGCCGAAAAGAACGTTTTCAATTTCTATGAACTGTTAAGGCTTCAACCTATTGAGCCTATGTTTAATGAGAAAGAAATTAAATCCAAGGCAATTTGTTCTTATTTTCATACCAGTGGCACAATGGGCCCCCCTAAGCTTGTCCAGCACACCCATTGGGGCAAGGTACATATAGCATGGGCGACAGGTATTTTTGCAAAATATGAAAGAAAGAACGCTGTAATTTTATCTGGGCTTCCCATGTTTCATGTTGGTGCGCCAATAGTTGTGGCTCTTTCTGCCTTTCTCTATGGTGCATCAGTTGTTGTCATGAGCCCTTTAGGTTGGTCAGACCCTTTGATTATTTCTCACTTTTGGAAAATTGTTGAAAAATATCACGGAACCTCGGTTGTGGCGGTACCACCCATTTACAAAGCCTTATTGAAAGTGCCGTTAAATGGCGCAGACGTTAGTAGTTTATATTCTGCAATTTCGGGTAACGTGGCAATTAGTGAAGAAGATTCCAATCAATTTCATTCTATAACGGGTGTAAGAATCTCTACTATATGGGGGCAGTCGGAGGCGATACTTGGATGTTTTAACTATGCTTCCCTTCCAAATAGTAAGAATTTTGGAGCCGCAGGTATACGTCTTCCTTACGAACAAATTAAAATTGTTAAATTAGATATACATGGAAACATTTTACGGGAATGTTTGCCCATGGAAAGGGGCCTTTTATGTATCAGAGGCTCTAATATTACGGGCTATAGGTCGCAAGAATTAAATCAGGATGCTTTTTTTCAGTCGAATTGGTTCAATACGGGAGATTGGGCTTATCAAAATTCGGAAGGGTACGTCTGGATATTGGGTCGTCAGGCTGATTTCATTAATTATAGAGACTTAGAGATATCGTTGTTGGAAATTGAAACAATATTGCACCAACATCCTATGATAACGAAAGCAGCAGCAATTAGCATACCAGATCAAACCGCAGATGTTGAAGTACTTCGTGTTTATGTGACGTTACAGCAGGAAGCTAAAATAACGGTTGATGAATTGAAACTTTATATTCAAAAGTCTTTAAGAGAAGAACTAAAATTTATTCCTATTGATATTGAAATTTGTAATAGCCTTCCTTTAAATGGCATGGGGAAGGTTCTTAAATATATATTAAAAGAAGAAGCAACAAGGGCCCAAGGAAGTGGGGAGATTCTTGCGGTGCGTTAATTCTTCTTCTTGTCGCGCACTCCCCCATTAAGCAGTACATAGAACGTCAGGAGCAGCGGGGCAAGCGCAGCTTGTACTCGGCCTTTAGGGCGACTGCAATGCCACTGGCTTGCCTCGCGGCGCATTCACTAAAATTTTATTAAAGTATATTGTATATGATGAAAACTTGTTCCATCATGAGGTAAAGCTTATGATTTATTGAGGGTGTCCAATCATGATCAAAGTCAATTTTATTTCTAAAAGTTTAGTCTATTCAATAGCAAGTTCTCTCGTTTTGCTTGTAAGTGCACAAGCGGCTATTATTCAAAATTTTAATGCTAATAATTATTTCAATCCAGCAGAGCTTCAACGAATAAATATTGCTGAAATTCTTGCAGGTGCCTTTATCAATAACCCCCAAGTATCATTTTCAGGGACATCTACGGGTGGAAGTGGTGAGGCAAATAGTAATGAAACGGACGTCTTACCCTTTTATAGAGGGGCTTATCGCCTCAACGACAGGTTTGTGATCGGATTAAACGTCAGTATTCCTTACTATGCCCACATTGAATTTCCCCAAAGCTCTGTTGTTGCTGCTGATGCTACAAGAACGCTTGTTAAAGATACAGATTTTGCCTTTCAAGGTAGTGCAAAAATTACTGATAAATTGAGCCTAGGAGCTGGATTTAATGTAAACAATATGCATGATTTTCAAGTTAATTTTGTTGGACCAGGTGGGGTAAATATTGTTAATAAAGCAAAGGCTTTATCTTATGGGTGGGATATTGGAGTAACTTATGACATCAATCAGTTCAACTTGATTGGTCTTGCCTACTATTCAAGGCTAACGCCTACTTTTAAAGGATATAGTTCTGGATTAGGATATTTTGGAAACCTCACAATTTCAGGCATGAATTTACCTGATACATACAAAGCCACCTATACACACATTCTATCCCAAAACTGGCTGTTTGCTCTCGGAGCAAGCTATAGTCGTTGGCAATCCGCAAAAACGGTCGTCTTTAATAATGTCGCCACAATTGGTCAAATCCGTCTCCCTGTGAACTACTATTCTACCTGGTCTTTTGATGCAATGGGCCGCTATCAATTTGATCCAAAATGGGCAGCGCTTGCTGTTGCTGTTTATGATCAGGGGGGAGCCCATCAATATGCACGGACTGTTTCCTTTCCTTCAGCGCCCGCATGGCTTCTCAAGGCTGGGGTAAGTTGCCAGATAACAAAAGAAGCTGCCCTTCAAGCGATTCCCGGCATTGTTTACTCCAATGCGAATATTGATAAACCATTTACATCAAGAGCTGTGGGCAAGATGCGGATCAGAGTATATTCCTTAGATCTCCGATTTGTTTACAAACTATAGCCTAAATCATATAGTTTGAGCACTTTAATGGAGCAACTTTGGATGCTATGACAAGTTTAAAAAACCGCGGATAGCCCCAAAGCTACCCAAGAGTTTTTTAAACGAAGTCAGAGCGCCAAAGGGGCGAACAGAAAATGATCAAACTATATGTTAGGCTATATAGGTATTAGGCCTAATCTGCACCGTTAAAGCATAGAAAATTTGGCGACCCCAAAAGGTTATTTCAGAGGTATCAATTGTTACCTCGTAAACCTCTACACCTACCTCCATGAATATTTCAAAAATCTTTGAATAAGGCCACTTTTTTATTAGACCTGTTGCGTAAGTACTGGGCCTTACTAAAATCGTTCACCCTCCTGAGCTTGTCGAAAGAGCGTAATGAGTGGAGCTCGAAGAGCGAAATGAATGAAGTCGAATGGCATATAAAAGGTTGAAAAATCTATACAATTTGACTATTATACTTCGACTTCGTTTCAGCTCTTAAACGATGTTACTACGCTCAACACGAACGGGGTGGGGATATTTTCTACTTACGCAACAGGTCTAATACTAATCTAAAAATTATGCAATAAAAAAATGAGTATTATTCACTATTGCTTAATATATAGGAGTCTACAATGTAAAGATGCTGGTATTTGACCTGAATTTTACATGATTGGGAGGTGAACCATGAAATCCAACCATACTTCGCTTGAAACCGTTGGTATTATTGCACGAAATGACATTCCCAGTTTAACGGAAATCATCGTTCAAGGAGAAACACATAACCTGGGCATTTTAAAGGATTTGCGCAAACATACCTACTTAGCTTCGTTTATTCCTGAGCAAGCTCGCTTATCCATAAGTTGGATTGGTTTAAAACCTGATGAAGTACTCAGTCCCCATGAACACCCTACATCCAGCATGATTATTATTTGTGAAGGTGAAGGTGAAATTATGGGCGATTGTGCCCAATCCCTTAAGGCTGGCGATATTGCGGCCATTCCTCCTTATAATAAACACGGTTTCATTGGACGGGGGAAAAAGGGGTTTTGGGGTTTATCCATTCAATTTGAAGGCTTAGGGCTTTATGAAAACCGGGAAGCGCCACGGGTTCAATTTGAAGCATCTTCTGGCCAATTTATTGAAAGGCGGGTAACGGAATCCCCCAAACACTTTGCGCTTCTTCTGAAGGATCAGCATCATTATGAAACCCTTTATAAACGCTCTCCCCTCTTAAAGTTGGTTACGTCCCCTGCCATTCAGGATCCAGCTGTCCAAGAGCGTCTGTTGGAGGCTTTAAACCACTGGGGGGATTGGTTTCAACGAATCCTCTTTGTTCGTGCTGCCCAAGGGCATAAATCTAGCTTTCAAGACATTGCAGAAGAACATCTTCGTGAAGAAGTGGGCCATAACAAAAATCTACTCGCAGCGCGGGGTAACAAACCCGTTCAACTCTGGGACCCGGTCTTGGAGGGATGTGCCGCATGGTTTTATGAACAGATGGTGTGTGCATCGTATGCAGAACGTACTGTTTTGGTTCACTTTGTTCTCGAAGGAAGTGGGGACATTTTCCATAATGCCGCTGCAAAAGTCTTCTCAGATAGCGACCATTTTAAGCACCACAGCGAAGTTGAAGAGGACCATTTTGAAATGGGATGCCAACTTCTGAGAGAGTCATCGCCGGCGACCCTTAAAGCCTTAAGGCAAACCTTACGCCGGGGCTGGAAAATGATGACGATATTGTGTAACCGCATGGCCTACATTGCTAAGCATGGGTCGCTATAGATATATGAGATAAACGGCTTATAGACACGTTGCTAAGCCTTTGAGTAAAACGATTTAAGAAAGATGGATTTTTATGGTATTGTTTATGAAATAAAAAACGATTATAATACGTCCCTTCATTATTAATGATCTTTATCTAAGTATTCTGGGAGTTTGTAGAAGAAGGGTTGACGTAAAGAAAATAATTTATGATAATTTTATTAATATGTTCTTTTAAGGGACATAGAGGTCAACTTACAGGAGGATTAAAAATGTCAACGACTTACAAAAACGAAGGTGCTTGGGTTTTGATAAAGTGGAAGCCAGGCGCACCACAAAATGCATGGAAAAGCTGGGAAGGTAATACTGCCGTTAAAGCAGGATGGTCCACATCCGGCGAGTGGGATTGCAACCTCTTAGTTCCATCCAAAGACCCAGCAGAAGTTGAAAAGTTCGTTTGGAATCATGTACGTAAGAACGAATGGGTCGAGGCCACAAAAACAATTTGGGGTTGGCAATGGCACTAAAATAAGCTTATCGCTTATTTTGCCATCAAGAATTTTTGAAAATGAAAGGCTATGCAGTATGTATAGCCTTTTGTTTTTTCTTCCCTTTTAGTACATACTAACCAATACATTTTGGAGGGTTTTAATTTCCTCTAAGGCATGGCCGGTTCCTTGAACAACACACGTTAGAGGGTTTTCGGCCACAAAGACGGGAAGGCCTGTAGCTTGAGACAAAACGTTATCTAGGTTTTTAAGCTGGGAGGCGCCACCGGTCATGACGATACCCCGGTCGACGATATCAGCAGAAAGTTCAGGGGCTGTATTTTCGAGGGCTGTTTTGACACCGTGAATAATGGCTGCAACAACTTCCGTCATGCTTTCCGCAATTTGTTTTTGGTTAATCTCAACTTCTTGGGGAACACCATTAATCAAGCTACGTCCTTTGATGCACATTTTAATTTCCTGGCTATCCGGACAAATCACAGCGGACCCTATTTCCTTTTTGATTTTTTCAGCGGTGCTTTCGCCAATGAGCAAGTTATGGGTACGGCGAATATAGTTGATGATGGCCTCATCCATTTTGTCGCCACCAACGCGCACTGAACACGCGTAAACAATGCCACCCAAAGACAAAATAGCAACTTCTGTGGTGCCACCCCCAATGTCCACAACCATGGAGCCTGTGGGCTCTGTGACAGGTAAGCCGGCACCAATGGCGGCGGCCATGGGCTCCTCAATCAAGAAGACGCGGCGGCCCCCAGCACTTTCAGCGGATTCTTGAATCGCGCGACGTTCCACAGCGGTTGAGCCAGAAGGGACACAAATAATGATTTGAGGTGCTGCAAAGCTGCGTCGATTATGAACTTTACGGATAAAGTGTTTGATCATCTCTTCAGCAACTTCAAAGTCGGCGATCACCCCATCTCTTAAAGGGCGAATAGCTTGAATTCCGCCAGGTGTACGGCCAACCATGAGCTTAGCTTCCTCACCGACAGCTAAGACTTGGCGCTTTCCCTTATTCATGGTAATTGCAACCACGGAAGGCTCATTCAACACGACACCCCGCCCCTTGACGTAGACCAGAGTGTTGGCAGTACCTAAGTCAATCGCCATATCTGCAGAAAAACTTCCCAAAAATCGTGATAATATTCTCAATTTTTTTATCCTTATATTAACTTATTCTTTTGTGTATAGTTTTACGGGGAAGAGGGGGACTTCTGCAAGCTATTTGTCACAAAATAAAGCGAGCGTTGGGTATAGGGAGTCTAAAAATTTAAAATCCTAGCTTTTTAGTCGTCTTGGATAAAACAATAACGCATTTGATTCTTTTCACCTTGGCATTTTAACAGACCCTTTTGAAGCCCTAATAGTAGGTCGCGACTGGCTGTAGCAGCAGACTAAAGAAAAATATGTACCCAAAAGAATTAGAAAATTATTAAAGAGGCTGGTGCATAGGCATCGTTCATGAAGACCTCTCTCAATAGAATTTTAACTAATTTTGTTTATTCTGAGGTTATGAACTTAAAACACAAGGGATTTGATAAAATGCGTTCTTCTCTATTTTTACTGATTCTTGGATTTATTTTTACTGTATTTCAAGGAGAAGCAAGCGCAAGTCAGTCTGCCTCCTCATCTTCCTCATCTGAGGGAGCAGTAACGGGGATTATTGAAAAAATGAAAAAAAATGATCCACTCTCCTTTCAAGAGAAGCGCACATTTGAGAATGCTTTAAGTATCGTTGAAAACAAAATAAAATCAGCGGGAGGAGCTATGACAAGCCTTTCTTCTTTCGAGCAAAGCATCTATAGCCAAGATCAGCTTAACAAGACGACACCAACGATTAATGATATTCTGGAAAGTGGGCTACAATTTCCTTGGGGAATGGATCTAGATATGGTTGAAAACCGAGGCAAGGCTATAAGAGTTTCTATTTCTGGTGGTGGGGCCGATCTGACGTCTGTTATTACGACTTATCAAAGTAACGAAGATTTTATTGCTAAAAAAACAAAAGAAAAAGAGGATGCTATTCAACAAATAACGAAAATTACAGAAGAAACTAAAGCAAAATTAGCTTCTTTGAACACAGTTAATTTTTTGAAACGTGCTTCAGAGAAAAAGAAAATCCAAGAAGAAGAAAAAGCAAGCTTAGGAGACCTCCAGAAAAAAATTGAAACCCTTAATCAGACTTTGAAAAATATGAAGGATGGTCGAGAAAAGGCACTGACAACCATGATGACCATTACGAAGCTAGGCCGAGCAGTTATTGAAAAATTACCTACCCTGTCGGCTTGGAAAGAAATGAAAGCCCATCCTGAAACAATCCCTCAAAAAATAGATCCGAGTATTTTAAAACGTCCTAGACGGGCAGCCCCGTCGGCTCCTCTACGAGGCGTTCCACAAAGCTGATTTACTGTTCCCCAACGCACCTTGTCTTTGGAAAGAAGGGGGAAATTAATGCATAGCCCGGTTTTATTTTACCTCTCACTTTCTGGAAAATTTAGGGGTTGGATGCGAATTTCACAGTTAAAGCGCGCATCAAAGTGGTTTTTGTATCGTACTTTTCCCTCAGGTATTGGTGTATGCTCTTTGATTTTTTTGATTTCAGCAGCAGAAAGCTTCACATTATCACTGTCTTTTCCATTGAGCAATTTTATATAATCAGGAGTGTTTTCTATGAAGCTTTTATACTCACCCTTCAACATAGCATTACTTCCGTGAATTTTGACAAATGATGCTTGATGTTTTTGATCAAATTCTGGTTTGAGTTTTTTCATTACTTCTTTAATCGTATCATTTATAATATTATTCGTAGTCATATTACTATTATTAAACGATTCTGGGGTCCAAACTGCTGCGGTCGGAACTTGACATTGATATATCTCTGCAATTGTAGTCGGTAAATTTTTGATAACATAGCATACTGAGGAGAGATCGTCGGCAGATATGGATGTCGTTGAGAAATAGGCTGCTTCAGGGTTTGGATAGAGAGTAATGTCATTAACTGGCCCCACGTCACGCCAATTTATATCTCGCCATATATTGCGCATAAAGAGAAAACAGGCCTGTCCACTTACCGTGCATGGATATTTATTATTTAAAGGAGGATATTGATCCCATCCCACACTATCATCTTTTTGACCCCCCTCTTGCTTCTTTAAATCTTCAATAAACCCCATTGAAACAGTATAAGGTTTTGTGAAATCGGCAAATAAACCTTCTTGACATAAATCTTTGGCATCCGTTGCATAGAGAGAACTGCCGCCAAAAATTACGATCCCGCCTAACAATCCAAGAATTTTTTTCATAATAATCCTCCTTTTGCTCATGATATCATTTTTCAAATTTTCAAGTGAGTATACCATAGCCTTTACTGTATGCAAATTCATCTTGACGCGTGGAAAATTTTAACGTTAGCTCAATTTTTAGAATGAACGTCCAAGACCAACATGAAGGAGATAATTCATGACACATACTCTTCCAAATTTACCTTATGATCTCAATGCGCTAGAGCCACACATTTCGGCTCAGACGTTGACATTTCATCACGGGAAACATCATCAGGCCTATGTCACAAACTTGAACAATCTGATTCAAAATACAGATTTGGCTGAGAAATCGTTGGAAGAAATTATTCATGCAACGGCCAAAAACCCTGATAAGGCAGGCATTTTCAATAATGCAGCGCAAGTGTGGAATCACAGCTTCTTTTGGAATTGTATGAAACCAAAGGGGGGCGGACAGCCAACCGAAGATCTGAAAGCCCAGATTGAAAAGACTTTTGGATCCTTTGAGGCATTCGCTGCTGAGTTTAAACAAGCCGCTGTGACGCAATTTGGTAGTGGCTGGGCTTGGTTGGTTGTTGAAGGGGGTCAGTTGCGCATTATGAAAACAGCCAATGCAGACCTTCCGATGGTCCATGGAGCGACAGCGTTGCTGACCTGTGATGTTTGGGAGCATGCGTATTACCTCGATTATCAAAATCGTCGCCCAGACTATGTGGACACCTTTTTGACGCATCTTGTAAATTGGGATTTTGTCGCAAGCCTCTTGAAGAATGCCTGAGCGATCGCATGAATATGAGAGCTGTTGGTATTGTTGGATTGCTCCTTTGCGGTAGTTTGAGTGTCATGATGTCACCCGCATGGGGGCAAGACCCAAAGAATCATCCCGACGAGGTGAGATCGGAAATTCCCACTATCACACCGGTGGCAAAGCTTGATGTTTTGATTACTTTTGACGAAAATGGATCATCGTTAAGCTTTGATTGGGGCGATAAAAAGCCAGCTCTAGCGGTTGTGAAAAGTTCCTTGATGGCGGAAAATGGAACGTGGTGGATCGTTTTTGATGAAAGCGCAAACCCCACTGTACCAAATCTCAAAGACTGCCCGGTTGTGGGTATCAAAAGTATTGATATAATACCCACAAAGGACGGTGTTGTTTTACAAGTTGTCGCTGATTCTCAAATGACACCTACAGTCGTGCAAGAGGGTGCAAAGTGGCAGGTCATTTATAAAGTTCACCCTTCAACACTTTCTCAAAAAGCTCCAATAAAGTTCCCTCAATCCAAAGAGGAAGGATTTAATGTTGGGCTAGAGGCTCCTGGGAAAGAGGTACGTTTCCAAGATCCCCATACGGGCTTTGTTAACGTTGTTTTTACCACACATCAAGTCGGGTTCGGGATTGATCAGGATCAGCTGTTTCCAGAATTTTGCATTCTTGCTGCTCCTCAAGGTATTGGGTTTCAGCTTTTCAAAGATGATATGACAACCCAAGTAACCTCGAGTCAGGCAACACTTATGCACCCAGATGGATTGGCTGTTTCGGTTCGACAAGAGGGGGATCTGGATCGCACACGTGCCCGGACAACTGGTTTTTTTGTTGATGCTCAAGACCTTGATTGGGCAAGTCGTCGACAGAAAATTAATGAGGTATTGTTGGATTTACCCCATGACCAACACGGGCCAGGTGAATTAGAAATGGCTTGGTTGTTGTTGAGTTATGGTCAACCCCAAGAGGCGATGGGGTATTTAACACATCTAGCCCAAGAACGTCCTAGCATCATTGACTTGCCTTTGTTTCAGATGCTTCGTGGGATGGGAAGTCTTCTTCTCAATCAATTGCCTGAATCGAAAGCCCATTTGTGGCCCTCACGGTCAGAGCCAGAAGTTCAAGTTTGGTTGTCTTTGATTAATGCACTTCAACAGCCCCACCAATTTGCGGCAAGTCCGTTATTGCTAACGAACGTGCGGTCTCAATTTCAATCCGCCAGGGAGATGGTAAAAACCTATCCAAAACCTTTACGGGGTCAACTAGTGACCCTAATATTAATGGCGGGAATTGCTTTACAAGATCAAGAAATTCTAAAATCTTTTCTGGAACAAGAGGTTCCTTCTGAAAATTTGAGTCAGAGGGAAGTCTATGAGCTTGCCCGTGCCCGAGTGCTTATGAGTCAAAGTAAACCGGAAGCTGCATTGCAGATTTTAGGAGAATTGATGGAAAGAGCATCTTCTTCCCAGGTGCGTGCGATCGCGCGATTTGACTATGTGACCCATCGCTTAGAGACAAAAATGATGAAACAAGAAGATGCCCTTCCTCAGCTTGAGGCCCTTCGGGCTCAATGGCATGGCGGGTGGTTGGATCATCAGGTTACCGCGTATCTTGTGAAGGGGAGAGCGGCGCGAGGATAGGCGCAAAAGCTGTGCAATTTACTTTTTTCTTGACATTTTATTCGTGAATATTCATATCTTTAATAGAATCGCTATTTTTTGAATTGGATTAATATGATGACGTGGCTTCAAAGCCAAATGGATGGAAGCGTTTCCCAATACCTTGAGGTATTGGTCGCGTCTTCTATTACTCAATCCAAGTTTCTCAAGCGCAGCTAGCGCTATATCTTATTTTCAAAAACCTCACAATTTTCGTTTGATTATTTTCACCCCATATGGGTGATATTGTTATATATTTTTATTAGGAGATACTTCATGTCTACAAGACAAACACAAGATAAAATAGGCCTTTGGCCGTTGACTTCCCTCGTTACGGGGAATTTGGTTGGTTCCGGCGCTTATTTGTTGCCGGCAACCTTAGCAATTTATGGAACCATTAGTATTTTTGGATGGATTGCAGCCTCCGTGGGGGCGATTCTGCTCTCTTTGGTTTTTGCAAACTTGAGCGCCCATCAAACGAAGACAGGTGGCCCCTATCTCTATGCGCGAGAAGCCTTTGGGGACACAGTCGGTTATCACGTTTGCTGGGGGTATTGGGTGCTTTCTTGGATGAGCAATCCCGCCTTAGCGATTGGTGCTGTGGGCTATATTTCCTCGTTATGTGGGGGCTTAAGTCAAATGACACATTTCTGGCTGGAGCTTCTTATTGTAGGCGTGCTGACGGCTTTTAACTTGACGGGCTTGAAAGTTACAGGGCGTACAGAGCTTGTTATAACAGCCCTCAAAATAATACCGTTATTGATTTTGCCTCTGATTGGCCTATATTATATTGATTTTTCAACGATTGTTCAGCACGTCAATGTCTCTGATAAATCCTTCAGTATGGCCTTAAATTCTGCCACGTTAGCAGCGATGTGGGCCTTTGTGGGACTAGAGACAGGAACGATTCCAGCAGGTCAAGTTTACAATGCATCTCGAACAGTTCCTCGTGCCACGATTTTGGGAACCGTTATTGCTGCTGTTGTATATATATTAGGCGCAATCGTGGTTATGGGGGTTGTGTCACCTCAAGATCTCCTCGCCTCAAAAGCACCGTATGCGGATGCTGCTGAACGTATCTTCGGTGGCACTTGGGGCGCACCGGTTATCTTTGCTGCAATTATATCCTGTTTGGGGACGTTGAATGGGTATATGATCATCGTCGGACGTATTCCCTATGGGGCTGCCCAAGATGGCTTGTTTCCAAAATTCTTTACGCGAACAACAAACCACGGAACACCCTATTGGGGAGTTCTCATATCTTCTTTTTGTTCAGTTCCTCTATTGTTGCTTTCTTTGCAAGACACTTTAATGGAGCAATTTAATTTCATTATTGAATTAGCCACCTTGTTGATTTTGGTTGTTTATGCTGTATCGGTATTGGCCTATTTAAAATTGACGATTCGCGATGGAAAAGTAACACCCCTAAAAGTGATGTTAGGTATCGGTGCTTTAGCATTTGCAGGTTGGGCTTTATGGGCAGCCAGCTTAAAGATGGTGGCTCTTTCTATGGTGATTGTTCTCTTAGGTATTCCCATGCGCCTGTGGATGACAAGATCCAAGGCTTCTTGGAATGAGGCTTGATTAGGGTTTATAAATTTCCTATAGATGTTGTGCGGGTGCGGGCGTAGCTCAATGGTAGAGCAGAAGCTTCCCAAGCTTACGACGGGGGTTCGATTCCCCTCGCCCGCTCCAGTAAATATCCATGTCTCGATAAGGATTGGTTAATACTTCTCCTATTTTTTCTTAACGGCACCGCCGCCAGCATGACCGCCTCCACCACCGCCGCCATGTGCTGCAGCAGCTTGACCGCCACCACCACCACCGCCGCCATGTGCTACAGCAGCATGACCGCCACCGCCACCATGTGCTGCAGCAGCATGACTGCCTCCACCACCGCCACCATGTGCAGCAGCATGATCGCCACCGCCATGTCCTCCGCCTCCAAATGCATGGCTAAAGCTAGCTGGAGAAGAATGCTGTGATAGAGCACGAAACGCTCTTGAAAATCCCCCACGATTCGTATGTGTGGTTGCTCTGGCGGCGTGCGATGTGCCACCGGTTCTGGTACTCGCTGTTGCTGCATGAGATGCTGTAGCCGCTCTCGTACTCGCTGTTGCTGCATGAGATGCTGTAGCTGCTCTCGTACTCGCCGTTGCTGCATGAGATGCTGTAGCCGCTCTTGTACTTGCTGTGGATAAACCACCAGTAGCCGCGGATCTTGTACTTGCCGTTCTAATGGTTGTATTTAAACGCGATGCAGGGTTTGCAGATGCTGTGAGTCCATTTAATGCACGATTTATGCCAGGCCTATTCGTCCTCAAGTTCCGAAAGTTCCCAAGATTGCCGCGAATATCCCCATATCTTCCCCTTAGAAAAGATGCATCTTCGCGACCAAACCCATTGGGAAAATAATCGCCCCAGAAGCGAGGAGAAAATTGATCGAAGAGCCAAGGATCCATGAGATCAAAGGCTGCAAAGTCAATAAGCTCTGCCCAGGCAAGATCATCATAAGGATCGTAAGGATCAAATATGAGGGAATTACCCAACAAATCTAGGTGTCTACCAACCAAGGCATCATAAGGAACGTCATATCCCTGGTCATAAGGAGATTGGTCAGAGCCCCGATAAACTGGGTCGATCGGTAAAGTCAACGAGCCTTGATTAGCGTCCCTGAATAACCCTTCCTCGTTTTTGTACATAGATTTGTAAAGCTGAGAGAGGTCGTAGTACAACGTAGAAAGGAAAGTTCTGTCGTCTTGATTCATATTTGGTTTGCTTTCCTGTTTTTTGATTTCACCCAGGAGAATGTATTCAGCTAAAAGGTCTCCCAACATATGCGCTTCGTGAGATTCTCCAGGTGCTTTTAAAGTTCGGAAGGCATTTGACATCACAACCCAGTCCATATTTTTCAAGGGGCTTTTTGGATCAGCTATCTTTTGATTGATTGTATCTGTCACATCCTTATAACTTAAGGGTTGATCGCTTTTAAATACCTCTTGTATCAGCTCTTGACCATGCATAATTTCTTTTTTGTGAGGGGCATTTTTCCTGAGAGGTCGAAATGCCAATTGTCCCATCTGTAGATTTGGATACTCCTTCAAGACGCCATAGGCCACAGAATCTTTCGCCACTTTGTCATATAGCTCTTTTTGTGAAATATCGGGGGTCGTTGTTTTTGCAACCTCAACTTCATTGAAAAGGCTCTCAAAGTACTCTTGTTTAGGTACAGCTTGAGATTTGTCCGCCCTGGCAGCCGCCGGGACAACTGGTGCAGCTGCAGGTTGCGGGGTAGATGTATCCGCATGAGCCGTGCTGCAAAAAACAAGAAACGACAGCAATAAAATGTATCTCATATCTGTTATTCCATAATAATGACCCTATGAATGTAAATATAAATTTATTTTAACTTATTTCAAGTTATGTTATAAATTTATTAAATAAAATCAATATTATGTATTTCTATGTAATGATTTATTAGAAACCTCTGCAAAAGTTAAGACATCTGACAGCATAATGTCATAAAATTAGGCTAGTAAGCCAACTGCTGAAAAATGGTTTAGATTTCTTTCAACGATAGATAGGTATTTACGTTCAATCCTGTAGCAATTCCATCACGTCGTGGTAGAATTACAACGTAAAAATAGAAAAAAGTGAGGAATTAAGGGGGTTGGAGTGGGTTTTGATTTGAAGATATTAGATCAGTAGTGGAAACGACAGGAAAGAATCCGGATTTTTTTTTCTTCTACTGAATAAACGATTCTGTGTTCTTGGTCTATACGACGAGACCAACATCCAGAAAGATTATATTTTAAAGGCTCAGGCTTTCCAGCTCCCATAAATGGGTCTTTGGCTATCTCCTGCATTAAGTCCAGGACTTTTTCTGCTTTTCGACGATCTTTTCTTACCCAGTAAGAAAGGTCTTCAATAGCGTTTTGGTCAAATTCCAAGCTCTTCGCGAACTTCATCGAGGGTTTTCCCTTCTTTTCTGCTCAAAGATTCTAAAAGTCTTTTAAGATTTTTTGGGGAGCGTGAAAGGTAAGCTGTTTCTTCAAGAGATCGATAATCGTCTTCAGACAATATCATAACATTCTCACCGTTTCTTCGTGTAATCAGAAGCGGCGTATGCTCTATACATACTTGTTCCAAATAAGTTTTTAGACTTTTCCTCATTTCAGAGTAAGAAATCTCATGCCTCATGATCGCCTCCTATTAACGTACAATACTATTGTACATTAAAGAAGGTTTGCAATGCAATTTTTTTATGTTTGTGCTTTATCCTCTTTCAAGAGTTTTTCGATGCGTTCAGCTTGATCGAAGGATTCATCCAGGCGAAATCGAAGAGTTGGGGTAAACTTTGACTGTAATTCCTTGCCCAATTGATGACGGATGTACCCAGTAATCTCTTTGAGATACGCCAAGGTTTCTTCACTATATTGCCCCCCTAAAGGCATAATATAGACGGTCGCGTTTTGTAAGTCGGGTGACATTTGGACTTGGGTTATGGTTACGCTCGTTGGTAAGCCTGGTTCTGGAAATTCAGCGCGTAAAAATAAAGTCGATAGGATATGACGAACTTCCTCTCCGACACGCAAGCGTCGATGGCTTGGTGCCTTGGGCGCCGTAAATAAGGGGTCTTTTCGTCGTGATGTCATTATATGTTCATTGCTCTTACCTTGTAACGATTCAGATTATGAGGCAAATGCTAGCTAAATCGAGAACCGGAGCGGAGCATACCTAATGTATGTGAGCACCGGAAGCGCAAGATACAGCGCAGCAGTTGTCCATAAGCTGGATTGTTATACCCTAGATTTGTCGGGCAATACTTTCTATTTCATAACATTCGAGGATGTCTTTTTCTTGAATGTCATTGTAATTCTCAAGCACGATACCACATTCATAGGATTCTTTGACTTCTTTGACTTCATCCTTGAATCGCTTCAGGGATTTCAAGGCACCTTCATGAATAACCACATTATCGCGTAAGAGGCGGATTTTTGCATCCCGCTTAACAAGCCCTTCTGTGACATAACACCCAGCAACTTTTCCAACCTTGCTGATGCTAAAGACTTGACGGATTTCGACAAAGCCTAAGAATTTTTCACGCAACGTTGGGGTGAGCATTCCGCTCATCATGCCTTTCATGTCGTCAATAACATCATAAATAATAGAGTAATAGCGGATCTCAACGTTATCACGTTTGGCCAGTTCACGGGCTTGAGGGTTTGTTCGGACGTTAAATCCAATGACAATTCCGTTTGAGGCTCTGGCTAAGGTAATATCGCTTTCGTTAATACCGCCAACGCCTCCATGGAGAACGCGAATGTTCACTTCGTTGGTTGACAGCTTACCCAAACTGGCTTGAATGGCCTCTAAGGATCCTTGAACATCTGATTTAATAACAAGGGGCAGCTCTCGGACTTCACCTGCGGCGATTTGGGTCATCATTTGTTCCATGGAATTTCGTGCTGATGCAGCGGCTCTTGCATCCCGCTCACGGCGTTGGCGGAATTCTGCAACTTCTCGAGCGCGAGCTTCTGTTTCAACGACAAAGAATTCATCTCCTGCGGAAGGCACGCCATTAAAGCCTAGGACTTCTGCGGGCATGGCGGGGGTGGCAAATTCGATCTTTTGACCATGATCATTAACCAAAGCACGGACTCGTCCCCACTCAGAGCCTGCAACAAAAATATCGCCAACTTTTAAGGTGCCGCGCTGAATCAAGACAGTTGCAACCGTTCCACGGCCTTTGTCTATTTGGGCTTCAATCACGACGCCTTCTGCGGAGCGGTTTGGATTTGATTTCAAATCCAAAACTTCGGCTTGGAGAAGAATTTTTTCTTCTAGAAGATCAAGATTTAATAATTTCTTGGCCGAGACTTCAACGGAAAGGACTTCTCCTCCGAACTCTTCCAGAACAACTTCATGTTGTAACAATTCAGAGCGAACGCGTTCTGGGTTTGCATCCGGTTTATCCATTTTGTTAATGGCGACAACCATTGGTACTTTCGCGGCCTTCGCATGGTGAATCGCTTCCACGGTTTGTTCCATGATTCCGTCATCGGCGGCAACGACAAGCACAACGATGTCAGTGACATTCGCGCCTCTGGCGCGCATTTCTGTAAAGGCAGCGTGACCGGGCGTATCAATAAAAGTAATCTTTTGCCCAGATTTCAAAGTCACTTGGTAAGCGCCAATATGTTGAGTAATACCGCCGGCTTCACCACTAACCACATCTGTCCTGCGTAAAGCATCTAGAAGGGATGTCTTACCGTGGTCAACGTGGCCCATGACGGTGACAACAGGAGCTCGATGAACCAGATCTGTCCCTGCATCATCTTCACCTCGAAGTCCGAGTTCAATATCGGACTCTGAAATGCGTTTAAATTTATGGCCAAATTCACTGCAGAGTAATTCTGCTGTATCCGCATCAATGGGTTGGTTGATGGTGACCATCATGCCGAGTTTCATCAAAGCTTTAATAACATCCGCTCCGCGCACGGCCATTCGGTTTGCGAGTTCCCCAACATTGATGGTATCGGGTATAATGACTTCACGAACAACTTTCAGTTGCTCAGTCTGCTCCATACTTTGTTTTTGTTTCTGGCGAGCACGGCGTAAGGAAGCTAATGATCGCCCACGACTTTCTTCTTCACCGGATAAGGCCCGAGTAATCGTTTGTCGGTTCAGTTTACGAGGTTGTTCAAAATCCTTTTTTGCAACGGGTGCAGCTAATTTTTTTGCCTCAATCCCTCGACCTCCACTTTTTCGACGGCTCCCGCCTTCTTCATCTTCATCATCATCAATGACTTTTGATGGTGGGGGCGTAGGTCGGGCATCAGCATGGTGTGTGTCAGGCTTATTTGGGAGAAGATCTGGTATGAGAAGATCTGGTTCAGCGGGTTGCTCTGAAGGAGAGGGTTCTTGCTTTGTATCTTTACGAGAACGCTCTTCCATTTGACGGCTTTTTAACTCATCCATTTGACGCCGCCATTCGGCTTCCTCGGCTTCCCGTCGGGTGCGTTCTTCTGTTTCCATTGCGCCGGCCTTTAAGGCATCCTGGACGACCTTCAGGCGGTTAGTGAGTTCTTCTTCAGTTAAGTGTTTGCCAGCAGATATTGTGCCTTTTGATGGTTCCTCTGCAGGCTGTTCTTGGGGGGCTTGAGGGGTAGGTATCTCGACGGGCTTTTCTTCAACAATATCACCCGGCATCGCAACACGCTTGCGTTTGACTTCTACGGCAACGGTCTTTGATCGGCCATGAGAAAAGCTCTGCCGGACCTGATCTGACTCAACGACCTTTTTTACATCTAGTTTTTTACTCAAGGTCAGGGTTTTCTTTTTTTCACCCTGATCGGCCGTTTTAGTCATACTTTTACTCTCTATAAATACTCATATTAATCTGATTTTGAATCTTTTTCATCTTCAAACCAATGGGATCGTGCTGCCATAATCATTTCGTTTGCCTTGGAGAGGGGAAGCGCTGACTTACCAACGATATCGACCAATTCATCTCCAGCAAGATCAGCAAAATCATCCAAGGATTTTACCCCACTTTTAGCTAACTTTAACAACATTTCAGAGGTTAAGCCATCAATATCCATTACGTCTTGCGATAAACCTAACTCTTTGCATTCTTCAACGACCTTTACGTCCCGTTGATCCAAGTAATTGATGGCTCGACTTTGTAATTCTTGGCTAATTTCTTCATCAAATCCCTCAATGTTTGCAAATTCAGTTAAGGGCACATAGGCAATTTCTTCAATAGTGGCAAAACCTTCAGATGCCAACAGTTGACCAATCATTTCATCAACATCCAAAGCTTCCATAAACAATTGGGTACGATTTGCATGTTCTTCAGTTCGACGAGTTGTTTCTTCAGCTTCTGTGAGAATATCAATATTCCAGCTTGTTAATTGAGAAGCAAGGCGCACATTCTGGCCACGACGACCAATTGCGAGGCTTAATTGTTCTTCCTCCACGACAACGTCAACCCGGTGGTTTTCTTCATCGAGAACAACTTTCATGACTTCTGCAGGAGCCAGAGCATTGACCATAAATGTAGCGGGATTGCTTGACCAAAGAATAATATCGACCTTTTCCCCTTGCAGTTCTGCTACAACAGCCTGAACGCGGCTTCCGCGCATACCAACACAAGCGCCGACAGGATCGATGCTGGGGTCTGTTGTATAAACGGCAAGTTTTGCGCGACTACCTGGGTCGCGGGCAACAGCTTTAACTTCAATAATACCATCATAGATTTCAGGAACTTCCTGTTCGAACAATTTCATCATAAATTGGGGATGGGTTCGGGACAAGAATATCATCGGTCCCCGAGTTTCGGGGCGAACATCTGCAATGTAGACGCGAATACGATCGCCAACACGAAAGGTTTCGCGGGGGATGGTATCTTCCCGGCGCAATATGGCTTCTGTGCGACCAAGGTCCATCACCACATTGCCAAATTCAACACGCTTTACCAAACCGCTAATGATTTGGCCAATGCGGTCTTTATATTCAATATATTGTTGGGCACGCTCGGCATCGCGAACTTTTTGAAAGATAACTTGGCGGGCGCTTTGGGCTGCCACACGGCCAAATTCAATGGGAGGCAACATTTCTGAGATGACATCACCCACTATGGCCTTAGGATCCCGTTCCTTGGCTTCTTTTAGCAAAATCTCAGTCAAAGGCTCTTGGACTTCATCAACAACGGTGAGGCATTTTTGAATATCGACTTCCCCTGTGGATCGATCAATGAGGGCTCGGATATCACGCTCCATGCCGTATTTCGCCTTAGCAGCCTTTTGAATGGCTTGTTCCATGGCTAAAATGACATCCTCCCGTTCAATCCCTTTTTCACGGGCAACAGTTTCTGCAACGAGAAGAAGTTCATGACGAGGTTGGTTACTCATATTCACTTCTGAAGGTCTAAATTTTTGACTGGACACGATTTTAATCCTCTACCTAATCTTTATTTCACTATAATGCATTAAAGTCTATAAAAAGTCGTGCCGCCCGAATATTTTCCAACTCAATGGATAGGGGGGTTAACGCCTCTCCGGGGACATCTAACAAATCCAGAGTAATTCCATTCTCACCGGCAGATGTCAAGCGTCCCTGAAATCGCTTGCGTCCATTAACGGGTTGATGGGTCGTAAGAAGCACCATCTGACCACAAAACCGTTGATAGTCTCTGAGCTTAACCAAAGGACGTTCCAGCCCCGGTGATGACACTTCTAAAGTATAGGGGTCTTTGATGGGATCTTGAACATCCAAAAGGACAGAAACAAGGCGACTTACGGTTGTGCAATCATCGACAGTGATGCCACCTTCATCTGTACGTTCGATCATTATTTGCAGAACTTTCCGGATTCCTCCAGAAAGCTGAACACGTACAAGCGTATAACCGCGCGCGTGAAGCGGTTCTTCAATAATAGTTTCAATACGCTTTAATAAGTCCACGATCTTTAATTATCCTTCTATTCCCACTGATTGGGGATAAAATAAAGGATATATGATCTTTAATCCCCAATGGAGAACTTGAACAAAATGTAGGTACTTTACACAGAAAATTCAAGTGATTTATTAAAAAAAATAACTTACGCTAGTAAATAGGGGGGTAATATGTCACAAAAATTAATTCTAAAAGAGCTATCAGGTCGCGTTATGGTGATCACGCTGAATCGACCAGAGGCTCTCAATGCCTTGTGTCGAGACCTTATTACTCAACTGAATCAAGCCTTAACTGAAGCCGAAGCCAACTCTGATATCGGGTGTATTATTTTAATGGGCAATGACAAAGCCTTTGCGGCGGGCGCTGATATTCGGGAAATGAAGGACCTTTCTTTTGCCCAAATTTACAATAATGACTTTATTGCCCTTTGGGAATATTTAACTGTCATTCGAAAACCGATCATTGCGGCAGTTTCTGGATATGCGGTCGGCGGGGGATGTGAGCTTGCCATGATGTGCGATATTATCTTGGCCTCTGACACAGCTCAATTTGGCCAGCCGGAGATCACTCTCGGAACCATTCCAGGAGCTGGCGGAACGCAACGCCTTACGCGTCTTATTGGTAAAACAAAAGCGATGGAGATGTGCTTGACCGGTCGGATGATGGATGCCCAAGAAGCTGAGCGGTGCGGCCTAGTGACCCGGGTTGTTCCCCTGGATCAACTCAAGGAAGAAGCTTTGATTATGGCTAAAAAAATTGCTTCTTTTTCTCAGCCAGCGGTGCAAATGGTCAAAGAAGCGGTTCGCGTTGGCGAAAACATGTCTCTTGACCAAGGCATCCGCTTTGAGCGACGTCTATTCCATGCTACGTTTGCCCTAAAAGATCGACAAGAAGGTATGAATGCCTTTTTAGAGAAGCGCAAAGCGGTATTTAAGCATGAATAAATAAGGTTGAAAAATAAAGAGAGTGCTATGACAATTCGAATCGAAGTTTTTAAAGGCGCAGAAACAGCAGAATATATACGTACCCTTTCTGAAATGCGTGTTAAGACTTTTTCCGAATTTCCTTATCTTTATGTAGGGAATGTGGAAGATGATCTTGTTTATACACAAGTCTATTCAACGTCTTCTCAAGGAATGCTTGTGGTTGCTTTTAAAGATGAAACGATTGTCGGTATACGTTCTGGTGTCCCTGCGACTCAAACTAAATTTCTAAATGAGGAAAGACGCCAGCAGCTTGAGAAACAGGGTATTAACAGCAGAGACTATTATTTTTGTGGTGAACTGATTGTCGATCCTGCTTTTCGACAAAGAGGGATTGCTGGTCAGCTCATGACAAAATTTATCGAAGAAGTGAATGCGATGGGGTTTCCTGGAATGATAGCTATTTCATCAAACAGGGCCCGCAATCATCCCCTTCGTCCTCAAAATTATAGTGAGAAAGTACACTATTTGAGTAAACATGGCTTTGAGAAAAATCCCCTTGTGTTTACGGCCCAATACCCGACTCAACAGCCAGACGGGTCAGTTAAAGTTGAAGACAATCAACTGGCGTGTTGGGTTAGAAAGAAGGGTTGATACCCGATTTTATATCAACTTGTAATCAATCGAGTCATAAATCTACCCCTCACCCGACCTTTACGCTTCGCTCAAGGTCGACCTCTCCCCTTGTGGGAGAGGTCGCAACTCCCCACGGCAAAGCCAAGGGGAGGAGCGGGTGAGGGGTGATTTTTGTCCTCTATTTATCGCAGCTTGTTATAGGCCTATTAGGAACCCCCATCTCAAATAACTTTGAGAGAGCCTGGGATGATATAGTCTTTTGATTTTAATTTTTTACATCGTCACTTCGTCGCTCGCCTAGCTTCAGTAGGCGTCGCTCCTTGTTCCTTGTAAAAAACTAAACTTAAAAGACTATAAAATGAATTCTAGCAATTTTTCTGTATCAGTTGTTTGAGACTCTAAATCAGGAAAGTAGGACTCATTATCCTTGCGGGCTCTGTTCCGGTACACTTTTATGGGGAATGAGAAAGTCCCAAGGCCACTTGGCAGGCTGACAGCCCTAACTTCCATATATAGCCGATCTGCCCTTGTTTTTTGTCCGATCAACTTTACCCGTGGCCCCATCATTTTTAATTCATCAATAAAATCAAGAGCAGCACTAATGTTCTTTGAATCAATAACAACAATAATGTTAGCTTTTACTGTGTGGGCTGCTTTTGAACCGTCTGTCATGACTTGTGAAGAAATTTCATGATAATACGGCTTATTCTGACGAATGCTTTGTTTTATCCCTTCTACAATATCTTTAAAATAAGAACTTTGATAACGTTCGTATATTAAGTTTATGTGGGACAAATTATCTGGAGTTGCACGCCAATCAACAGTAATTGAGCTGCGCGCTTCATTTCTTTTTTCTTCGGCATACTTTTCTCCAAATAAATGGTTAATGATCAGGCTTCCTTGTTCTGAATTTCCTCCTTGATTGCCTCTGAGATCAAAGATAATTATTTTTTTGTTTCGAAGCTTTGGAAGTACTTTAAGCAAATTTTGGAATTCTTTTTGTTCAGCGGCATTGAAATCAAAAGTAGGCAGAGCGACCCATACAACTTGATCTTTTAGTAAGTTTACTTCCAATGATGGAACTATCTGATTGGAAGTGGGTACGAGCTCTTCATTGCTATACCAATGGATCCACAGGTGGGGATCATCAAAGCTTCGTGCAAAATCTTCGAGGATTTTCTTCTCTACGTTAACATCATCAGTTTGGGCAAAAAACTCTTTTGATTTCCTGTAGGCCGAGTCTAGATTATTTTTAAAGTTCGGATCTTGAAGGTTATAGATACCTGGATGATGATCCATGATCGTTGTGTACATAAAATCAAGGTCTGGATTTTGAATTTTCATCTTTGTACAGCTACTAAAAATACACTCATCATATTCGAAGATGCTTGCGCACATTATTGGCCCGTTGCTGCCTGCGACTGCAAGTGGCGGTTAAGCACAGCATCTACCTCAGGAGACGTCGGAAGGTCACCTGGAGTCTGTCCTTTTTTATTTTTAATGCTTGGATTCGCACCATGATCAAGCAGCCATTCCACCATATCCAGTGATTTTAAACTCACCGCATCATGAAGAGGTGTCCTTCCCAATTTATCCTGAATATTGACATTAGCGCCCTTTTGAAGATACATGTCTAGCAATTTTCTTCTGTCTGCTAAGCTCGCGGCTTCCGCTGGACGCCATCCAAACAGGATGGTTTGGTCGCGCGAATTTTTTGCATTAATATCGACTTTGAGACCAGACTCAAACAAAAGCCAGTGCCTTTTCTCAAATTCTTGTTCTCCTCCGATAATCTCAATGAGAGGTACACCCTCATCCGTCTTGTTGACATTATCGTTGTTGGCAGCAGCTTTAAATTCTTCTAATGTCCCGTTTTCTGCGATTTCAAAAACAGGGTCAGGCAGAGGTTTTGCTGCTGGTGGCGTATCGGGACGTCGCACTTCATGGATGTGCTCGATTGGCTCACGGTGATCGTCTTTCATCATAGGTGACCATATCGTGTCGGTTTCATGCCAATCCTTGTAATGATTATATACCCATTCATATAAGTCCTTATCACCATAGAAATAATGAGGACTCCCCCAAGAGCCGTCAAGACGTCCGAGTTTAATACGCTCTGGATCAAAGGGTCTAGTGTAATCCGCCCCTACGACAAAATTTGCGTATGATTTTGCTGTAGCATGGACAAGACGTGTAAACCTCCCGCTTCCATACGTCAAGGGAAGTGCAAGAGGCTTTTCATCGGGGCGTCTTAAGAGAAATGATTCCATCCAACGCTGTCCATGTCCTGGTCCAATAAGAAAGGGAGCCTTCGTCATCACAAGGAGGTCAATAAGGTGTAAGGGCAACTGTTCGTTGTCGTATTGCCCCTGAAAAAACACAGGAATGCCTTCCATCAACATATAACCTGTTCCAGGGCGCAAGAGGTTGTAGGCTTGAAGAAAAGTTCCCACAGGATCATGAAAGTGGACAAAGGCAAAAGATTGCACGATGAGGTCCAGTTTTTCGGTTAAATCAAAACCGAGTTTCTTATAGAGGTCCTCAAAACTTTCCTTCAAATCCTCAATTTTAAAGGCGGAGATGTTATAGAGTTTACA
>Ga0207085_1017_pt1 | contig 28166 bp, 30 predicted proteins | sample Alteio_BWMinHeat_53_FD_153542 | JGI IMG/M metagenome (GOLD analysis project Ga0207085, IMG submission 153542) | Enriched cells from forest soil in Barre Woods Harvard Forest LTER site, Petersham, Massachusetts, United States -... | ecosystem: Environmental > Terrestrial > Soil > Temperate forest >...
TCAGCGCAGTATTTTTTAAAACTAGCAATACCTCTAGCCGGTATGTACGCGGCGGAGGATTGGAGCCAGCAGAAGGGGAGAACTGTAGCGACTGAAGCAGGATCGGCGACTTGCTGCCGAGTTCGATACGGACGGAAGGCGCCTGCAGGTCATCCGATTTGGCGAACGCGATAAGCAGGAAAGCTGCAGACAGGCAAAAGAAGTTACTGCGGATCGTCTTGCCCATATACGGTCGTCACGATGACTTGACCGGTCTGATCGTCCATAAAGGTCGCCGAGACGTCCGATTTGCCGGAAGCCCAAACTCTCGCAGACGGGGGCGCTGGGAGCAATAATCTCCCGCTTGAAGAATTTACAGCAATACCGCGTGCATCGGTATTAGCTCTGACATATGGCTGAATCGTGCGGGGAGATGTTACCGCTTTTCGTATCGATGCGACTAGCTGCTCGCTCTGTGCCAATGGAATATGAGTCAGCCAGCCGATCACAAACAGGAGAGAGAGGCCGGTAACAACAGCGATGCTTGTCCAGGTAAGCCGCCGGCCAGCGCCAATCTTCTCAATGCAGCGCGCGGCATCCAGTCCAACAGCTATATTTCCCAAGATCTCGTGCTCCAATCGCGCCCAATCCCCTGCGCTGTCTACGACGGCAGGTTCCAAGTGAGCGACCGCACCTGTCATAGGAACGCGACCATCCCGCCGAGTCCATTGGGCTGCCGTATCGGCGGCAATGGCGGGCAATGCAACTACCGCTTTTTTGAGATTCGTCGCCGCACCTTTTCGTTGAAAGAGCTTAATGAACGTTTCCTGGGTAAGTTCCTGCGCTTCGTCGCGATTGCCAACCATTCTAAAGATAAGCGTGAAGATACTGCGCAATTGCTGGCGGGCAAAGTCAACTGGAAAATCCGTCCCCGCTTGTAAGCGGCTTTCATAAATTGGAGGCCGCCGCGATTCGCTCATTTAACCAACACCTCCGCGCAATACGAGGACCGTATGGAGCGCGCCGTCCAAACGCGTTGCGACTTCCTTCCCTCCCCAAGGGCGTGCCTCCGAGCCTTTGCGCCCCACCTCCAAGCCGGCAGCACAGCACTCATCAACGATATCTTAGTTCTATATGAGGGATGTTGCGATAATTGGAATCGGAAAGACCGCGTTTGGGGCGCTTGTGGACCGCGACCTTCGCTCGCTCGGCGCAGTTGCGGTGAAAGAGGCCATTGCCGATGCGCAAATCGCAACGTCCGCCGTCGAGGCCTTCTATCTTGGTAATTTTGCCGGCCCATCCTTCGTCGGACAAAATCATTTAGCCCCATATGTCGCTACCGCGGCGGGTCTTAAAGGCGTTCCTTGTACGCGCATCGAGAATGCATGCGCATCGGGCGGATCTGCATTTTTTCACGCCTGGCTGAGTGTAGCCTCCGGCGCGTACGATACCGTTGTTGCCGGCGGTGTCGAAAAGATGACGTCGCAAGCGACGCCGCGCGTAACAGAAATATTATCGGCAGCCGGGGACATGGCGACAGAGGGAGCGGCGGGCGCTACTTTCCCGGCACTGTTCGCCATGATCGCGCGGCGGCACATGTACGAATACGGAACAACACGCGAACAACTCGCAGCCGTAGCCGTGAAGAATCACGCAAACGGAGCCATGAACCCGTTGGCGCACATGCGCAAAGTGATTACGCTAGACCAGGCCTTGGCAGGGCGCCCAGTTTCCGACCCCCTCACCGTATACGATTGCTCTCTGGTGAGCGACGGCGCCGCAGCAGTAGTTCTGGTTCCGCTATCCCAAGCCCACCGATACACATCGCGAGGCGTACAGATATTGGGTGTGTCCCAAGCGTCAGACAATGTCGCACTCGAGGAGAAGCCCGACATCACGACGATGCCGGCCCTCCGACAAGCTGCGCGGCAGTGTTACGAGATGGCTGGCGTCAGGCCTGTTGATATCGAGCTGGCAGAGGTTCATGACTGCTTCACTATTGCCGAGATCGTGGCAACCGAAGATCTTGGTTTTGTCAACAAAGGAGACGGTGGTCCGTTCGTCGCAGCGGGCTGTAGCGCAATCGGAGGCAGGATTCCCGTGAACACGAGCGGCGGTCTGAAGTCCAAAGGCCACCCTGTTGGCGCGACGGGAGTGGGGCAGATCTGCGATCTGGTTATCCAACTTCGCGGCGATGCCGGACCGCGACAGGTAGCTCGTCACCGCATCGGGTTGGCCCAGAACTTAGGCGGTTCCGGCGCCACGTGCGTTGTTACAATTCTGGGCGTGAGCTAATGAACACTTCCCTACCGGATGGTGTCGTGTACACGGAAACGGTCGTTCGCACTCCACCCGAAAAATATGTCGAAGAGGCTCCTTACCAGATCGCGATCGTGGATCTGCCGGGAGCCGGGCGAAAAACGGTACGGATCCTCGGCGAATACGTAACCATCGGCGAATCTGTTAGTTTTGACTCGTACCGGGACGACGTTCCCTGCTATCGACGTTCCGCCGATACCAAAATTTCACAGATCAGCAACAAATGAAGCATTCCGTTCGTCATTCATGGTAGACGTTTACAAATTTTCCCGGAAGGTCATGCAGAAGTCGCCTACTATCCGTCTGCTTTTCGGCCTCTTAGTTACGTTGGCGGCGGTGACGACTTTCTCCGGTTACCAGTTGCGGCAACTGAGCTATCTGCGCGACTTACAGACGAAAAAAATTGATCTGAACCGGCACGATTCGTTACTGCTGCTGCGTATCCAGAACGATGTCAACAATCTTGGACTGAAGCTGCAGGAAATGACCGAGTCGCGGCCTCCGGTGACCATCAAGCGGTTTCAATCGGAGTTTGACCGGTTACGAGCCGATTTGAACAAGGCCGTTCGCGCGGACGCGCAATTGATGCCGCAAACTCGTCGCGCAGAAAGACAAGCAGAATTGGAAGCCTCGCTTCAACGCTTCTGGATTTTATGCGACCGCGTGTTTGAAGAAGCAGCGCAGGGCCGAGAACAAAATGCGCGACAACTCGCGGCCAAGGAGTTGACGGATCAACAAATTATTCTGGCACGGCGGCTCTCCCGGCTTTTGGAAGACAACAACGAGACCGAGGCACGCGCTGACGGTATCGTGGCGGCGGTTTACGAGGGCGCGGAACGCCAGACTTACTTGTTTTTGGCCGCGACGATTGCGACGATTCTAATTACCAGTCTCTATATGATTCAGTCCAACCGGCGAATCTTCGACCGGCTGGAAGGGCTTTCCCGCCAGCGGCGCGTCCTGGCCGCGCGTCTGATCAGTGTTCAGGAGGAGGTTCTGCGCTCCGTTTCACGAGAGCTTCACGACGAATTTGGACAAATCCTCACTGCTGTCGGAGCAATGCTGGGGCGCGCGGAGCGGAAAGGCATTCCGCCCGATTCGCCGTTTCGCACGGAGCTGCAGGAAGTCCGCGAAATCACCCAAAACACGCTCGAAAAAAATGCGCAGCCTCTCTCAGATGTTACATCCGGCAATTTTGGACGACTACGGCTTGGTGAAAGGCGTCGAATGGTACACAGGAGTTTTCCATCGACAAACCGGGATTGAGACTCTGGTCCGCATTGAGGGCGAGGTTGTGCAAATTGCCGGCACCGCCGCTACACATTGCTTCCGTATTATTCAAGAGGCGTTAACGAATGCCGCAAAACATTCGCAAACCAAGTCCGCGGAAGTCAGAATGGTGTTCAGCCTCGAAAGCCTCGCGATTCACATTCGTGATTTCGGCACTGGCCTAGCACGGCAACGCAAAGGCTTCATGCCGGGTTTGGGCGTTATCGCAATGCGGGAACGCACCGAGCTTTTATCCGGCAAATTGGACATCACATCCACGCCCGGTTCGGGCACTACCGTCTCTTTAACCATTCCGCTGCGACAGGACGAAGTTCCGGTGGAAATGGCTGTTAGCGACGAAATTGGAGAAGCAGTAATCCCATAATCATGAACGAAGAAATAACGGTCCTTCTTGCTGATGACCACAGCCTTGTCCGACGGGGCTTTCGACGAATTCTTGAAGACGACGAAAGAATGAAGGTGGTGGGCGAAGCGAATAACGGCGTCGAAGCCATACGCATGGCCTACGAACTGAAGCCAAAGGTGGTTGTTATGGATCTATCCATGCCCGAGCTCGACGGCGTGCAGGCAACTAAAGAGATTGTGAAACACCTGCCAGGTACTGAGGTTTTGGTGCTCAGCATGCATGCCGATGACAATTACGTCCGAAACGCTTTGGACGCCGGTGCCAAAGGCTACCTATTGAAAAGCGCCATCGACGTCGATCTGGTCGGCGCGATTGCTTTGGTATCGCAAGGCAAGCGGTTCATTGGTTCGGGTCTAAAGTACGTTTCGAACGAGACAGACGACGAACTGAATAAACTGACCGCGCGCGAGAAGCAAGTCCTGCAATTGATTGCGCAGGGGCGTTCTAACAAGGAAATCGCTGCTCTCTTGGACCTCAGCGTCAATACCGTTTCGGTGCATCGCGCCAATCTAATGGAGAAGATGAACATCCACCGGACTGCGGAACTCGTCCTGTTCGCGATTCGCAAGGGTTTGGTGGTACCGCAATAATACGCGGAAGGCAAGCGTCAATGAACCGGGCTGTGACGGTAAGCCAGAACGGCTTTCTCGTGTTCGATTAGGCTTGATGAGAACTGGTGCGAGCCCGACGCATCCGGCTTTGCGACGAAATACAGATAGTTAGTCGACGCCGGATGTAACACCGCTTTGATTGCTAAAACTCCCGGATTGCAGATCGGTCCTGGCGGCAAGCCAGCGTGCGCGTATGTATTGTAAGGGTTCACATTGGCGAGATCCGATTTGTGGATAACGCCGTTATAACGGTTGTCGCGCAAAGCTGCATAGACCGTCGTCGGATCGCACTGTAGCGGCATATCGAGTTTCAAGCGATTGAAAAACACCGCGGCGATCAGTGACCTCTCGGCTGGAATTGCTGTTTCTTTTTCCACGAGAGAAGCAACCGTTACCAGGTGATGCAATTCCGATGAATCCGTCTGTTTTGTTATCTGGCTCCACTGTTTTCGAAACTCATCCGTCATCATGCGGCAGAGCTGGCGCGCCGTAGTCCGGCGAGTGATGCGATATGTGGACGGAAAAAGATAACCCTCCAGGCTTGGGGCAAACGGATCGAGATCGTGGATCGGCTGCGAATCGGAAGCAGCCTGGAGAAACTCCGCGGGCTTCACCGTATCGCCATTTTCGAGTAAATTGGCTATATCGAAGATGTTACTTCCCTCCGGCACAGTGAAATCTTCATAAAATATTTGCCCTTTGCGGATCTTGTCGAAGACCTGAAACGGGGTCTGCATTGCGCCAAATCGATACTCGCCCGCTTGTAATTTCGCCGTCGGATGAATCAGTCTCACGAACAGCAATGCCCATGGAGAACGCACTATGCCGCGGCGCGCAAGTTCTTGCGCAATAGCGCGGGAAGACGTGCCGTGCTCTATTTCGACGAAGGTCTCAGCTCCGAACGCTTGAAAGGGACCTAGATACCAATAGCAGGTCCATCCCGCTACCAGCAGAATGATCACAAGCATCAAAGCTGCAACCCCCGAAAGCAGTTTGTGCAGATAAGAACGCCTCTCAGACAAGTGGATTATTCACCTCTGGCGGCCGCATCACTGGTTTGATGTCTGTACTCGAGAAAGCTCTCCAGCAGAAGAACAGCGGATAGCCGGTCCACAGCTTGTTTTTTTTGTTCCAAAGACGCACCCGAACTGCGGAGAAGGCGTTCCGCTTCAACCGAGGTTAGGCGTTCGTCCCAAAAAACCATCGGCAAACCAAGGTGCGCCGCTGCCCGTTCCGCGAATTCACGCGTGTATTCGCTCTGACGGCTCTCGTCACCGCTCATATGAAGCGGACGGCCGACTAGAAGGGTGTGCACGACCCATTTCTCCGCGATGTGTTTGAGTTGGACCAGATCATCGCGAATCCGGGTCCGTTGTAGGGTCTCGATGCCTTGTGCTGTCAATTCCAGCTCGTCGCTGACGGCCAAACCGATCCGTTTCTTGCCGACGTCCATGGCAAGGATCCGGCCGCTGCGCGCTGACAATGTTGCTTCGTCCAAGTCTGAATTATAGAAGGCCGCCACATGCTAAAGTAACTGTACTGAGGCCGTGCATTCCCTTGGCCCTATTCAGCCCTCCAGACCTCTCAAGCAGGTTCGTCAGCACGGCTACCAGTTTGATTGCCATCGCTACGTCAGTAGCTCTCCTCTACTTCGGCCGTGACTTTTTCATTACCTGTATAATTTCTGCGCTGCTGGCGTTCATTTTGGATCCCGCCGTAGTGCTGGTGATGAAGCTGCGCATACCCAGGGGCGTTGGCACACCACTTGTCATCGGTTTTGCTTTTGCGGGACTTTACTTCGGGGCTGCCCTCTTGTGGACTCAGGTAGCAACGCTGAGCGAAGATCTGCCAACCTACGCATCACGTGTAAATGAACTCGTAGATAAGACAAACACCAAACTGGACGATCTCGAAAAGCAAGCGATCGCGCTAGTTGTGCCCAGGAGTCTTCGGGAACAAGACAAACAAATTCAGGAAAAGCCGCAAGAGGCGATGAGGGCAAGGCGGAAAAAAGCGGCGAGTAATACGGTCGCGCATGTTCCCGAACCTGCCTCTGTGCAGGAAGTAACCATTCGCGACGAGCCGAAACCGATCATTTCAAAGATCTACGGATATGCCTCCAGTTACTTTCACGTGATGATCATGGCTTCCTTCGTGCCGTTCCTGGTGTATTTCCTGTTGAGTTGGCGGGACCAGATAGCGAAAAGATTTCTCGGCCTATTCAAGGGCGAAGAACGCTACGTGGTCGAACGGGCCTGGGTCGGGATTGGCGACAGCACGCGCGCTTACGTGATCGGAAATTTTTTCTTGTGGCTCTTTTTAAGCAGCGCCAGCGGAATCGTTTTCTTTTTTCTCGGCATTCCGTATTGGCCTCTGATCGGATTAGTGAGTGCTACCCTCAGCCTCGTGCCTTACGTGGGCCTACCGTTATCGATTGTGCCGCCGCTGCTTGCGGCCTTGGCCATCCCAAACAAATTCAAGATCGTCTTTTTGGTCATCATCTGCACCGCCGCGCTGCACGTCGTAACAATGAACTTTTTGTACGCGAAAATTGTTGGCCGCAGGGTCCGATTGAATCCGTTGGCGGTGACCGTGGCGCTCATGTTCTGGGGATCGATCTGGGGTGGAATTGGGTTGATTCTTGCTGTGCCCATCACGGCTGCCGCAAAAGCTGTCTGCGACAACGTTGAGTCATTGAACGGCTATGGACGGCTTCTAGGCGACTAAGCGAAGCGCGCCACCGCAGGCAGGTCGCTTCCGCCCGCACTCATTGTTAGGTCTCCGGAAAGCGCTTCGGAACGCAAATATCCGAAGGCCACAATCGTATTCCACGCCGGTGAATATGCCGCTGAAACGATCTCGGCAACATCCTTTCCATCCGCTGACTGAAGTTTAGTTCCCGGAATCGGAATGGTTGTGCCTTCTATACGAAGATGCTTCAGATGACGATGGACCTGCGCTCTCGATTTGACCCGCTCAACGATTTCCTGACCCAGATAGCAGCCTTTATTTGGATGAACAGCGTCGAGTATGCCAGTTTCCTGCACCAGATATCGATCTGAAACTTCGTCGCCATAACGAGGAATCCCGTTTTCTAGTCGCACGATTCGAGCTTCCTCAGCGCTCGCTTGCGGTAGGGTTGCGAGCCACTGATCGAGCACCGCGATTTGGCTCGTCGCAGGAACCAGGACGCGCAGGCCGCGCGATCCTGTTGTCGCCGCGCGGAGAATAATGCCGTCGTTGAACTGTGTTAAGCCATGTTTCTCGGCCGGAATCGGCAACCCCGCTTTTGCGGCTTGCCCCAAGCTATTGGGCCCTTCCAGGCCGAACACTTTCCAATCCCGACTCTCATCTTGAAGATACGCATCATCCGCGATGATGTATTTGTCGAGGTGTTCGTACAGTTTTTGCCGCAACTCCGGCTCCGTATCGAGCAGAAAGAACTCGCCTAAATTCCAGATGTAGGCGTCGGCGAGAATTCGGCCCTGAGCATTCAAGAAAAACGCGTAAAGCCCGGCGTTGGCGCCCAGTTCCTTAACGTTGTTCGTACTCATCGCGTGCAGCAAACGAGCGCGATCCTCGCCGGTTACACGGATTTCAGTCCGATTCAATTGAATCCAGGCCGCGTCGGAACGCAAGGCTTCATAACCCGTCATACATGTTCGATGCAACTCTGCTGCGATTGATGCTTATCAGAGTCCCCGTAAGGTCAGCGATCGGAGGTAGGCCGAGATCGCGATAATGACCAAGCCGGAGACGGTCAGACTCAGCAACCGCTTCTTTCCTTTATCATTGACTCTCACATCTCCAAAGGGCGAGGTAGCCCAAAGAATGGCGGTAGCGGCGAAGTGCGCAACCAGCAACATTTTGATCCCGAACCAAATTTGGTAGTCGCGTCCGTGTTTGGGGCCAGTGAAGAAATTGTAAAGCCCGGAGGCGACAATCAGCACCAGCAAAGAGAAGAGTGGGTTGCGAAAACGGCTCTGACTGGCCGCAGCAGCGTTCGCCCGAGCGTCCTCCGGCAGCGTTTCGAACGTGGGCACCAATACCTGACGGGCGTAAAACAGGCCGCCTAGCAGAATCACCACTGAAGAAATATGAATGAAGCGCGAGATGATGTGAAAAATGAGATCGGCGGTCACTTCTCCGAGTATAGAAGTTCGCGCACATACGGCTCCAGACCGGGGGTACACGCATAGCCATTTCCGCCATAGATTCCGCTTTTGCCATCAAAGCTATTGAAGACGCCGCCGGCCTCTTCAATCAGAATCTTAAACGGTGCAAAGTCCCATGGCTGCGCGTTCGGTTCAATCCAAACATCGGCGCGTCCCTGAGCAACAAGCATAGCGTCGACCGCTCCTCCTAGGCTGCGAACAGCCCAGGAGCGCTGCAGCCATCCAATCAACCGCTGCGAAAAATTTTGTGTGCCTTCTTTGTGGAAACCATTGAAGGAGACGACGGCTAGCGCTGGATCGGTCTGCCGAGAGACTTTGATTGGCGTGTCATTCGACCACGCCCCGGCGCCCTTAGCAGCCCAGAACAATAGGCCTTGCAACGGGCAATGGGCTACGCCGACAACCACTTCGTTTTCCTGTTCGAGAGCGATTAAAACCGCCCAAAGCGGGATGCCCCGTACGAAGTCTCGGGTACCGTCGATTGGATCGATAATCCATTTGCGGCCGTTGTGGGAATTTCGGTTGGCGCCTTCCTCGCCGAGGATGCCATCTTCGGGAAACTCCCTGACGATCCGCTCGACAATCAGCTTCTCGCAGGCTCTGTCGGCCGCAGTCACAGGAGATTCGTCTGACTTTGTTTCGGCTGTAACGCCGCGGCGCTGGTAGTCAAGAGCCAACGCTCCTGCTTCCCGTACCAGTAGCTTCGCTAGTTCAATTTCTCGCTCAAACGTCATCGATTGATTATGAACTGTGAGCGAATCCCAGCTTTGCAGCGTTCGCTATGCCGTGCGAAGCGCCTCACGGGACGCGGTATCCAGACCGAGAGCACGTCGGAGATCGGCTTCCAACTTTTTGCGTAGCTCCGGCTGATCAATCAGAGTTTGGCGTGCATTGTCCCTACCCTGCCCGATCCGTTCGCCCTTATAGCTATACCAGGAACCGCTCTTTTCGATGAGATTTTGTTGGACAGCGAGATCCAACGCGTCTCCCTCGCGGGATATTCCTTTCCCGTACAGGATGTCAACTTCCACTTCGCGAAATGGTGCAGCCACCTTGTTCTTGACGATCTTGATTTTTGTACGATTGCCGATAACGTTTTCGCCATCTTTGATAGCAGTCGCGCGACGAACTTCCACACGAACCGACGAATAGAATTTCAGCGCACGGCCACCCGTGGTGGTTTCAGGATTGCCGAACATGACGCCAATCTTTTCGCGCAGCTGGTTGATGAAGATCAGGCAAGTGTTCGCGCGGGAAACGGAAGCCGTCAACTTGCGCAGGGCTTGCGACATCATACGCGCCTGGAGACCCATGTGGCTATCGCCCATTTCACCTTCGATCTCCGCTTTCGGTGTTAATGCGGCCACCGAATCGACAATAATCACGTCGACTGCCTGTGAGTTCACAAGCGCCTGTGCTATTTCAAGCGCCTGCTCGCCATAATCGGGCTGCGACACGATGAGATTCTCCGTATCCACGCCCAAATTGCCTGCATAAATGGGATCCAACGCGTGCTCCGCGTCGATGAATGCCGCATGTCCCCCTGCACGTTGGGCTTCGGCGATGACATGTAGCGCCAGGGTAGTCTTACCCGAGGATTCTGGACCGAAGATTTCAATGACACGGCCGCGTGGAAAGCCGCCGGCTCCCAAAACATTGTCAACGGCAATGGAGCCTGTACTGATCACTTCGACGGGAAGCGAAGCCCGCGACCCGAGCATTAAGACCGCGCCCTTGCCGAATTGTTTGTCCATTTGCGCCAAGGTGGCGAGGATTTGCCGCTTACGTTCGTCCATGTTGTTGTTTGTGTCTCGATAGAGAGTTGCCAACCTGGGAGCCGCCTCTCGCATTGGCTAAGGTAGGAAAAGTCTGAGGGAAAATCCGGTTGTTATACTCGGAGTGTTTCTCCTGCTGGAGTGGCGGAACTGGCAGACGCACGGGACTCAAAATCCCGCGGGATTCACTTCTCATGTGGGTTCGACCCCCACCTCCAGCACCATTCATTGCACTCACAATGGATGTCGAGTGACGCGTAGGTCCGCTGTCGCCAGGCTGCGGACTCGCCCGTAGTATTGAGATCAGCTTCTTCTGACGAGAATCATGGCGCCGGTACTGCCGGGTTGGTCGAATTGAACACGATTGAACCGGGATACCGTTGATTTGAATACGGCCGACGTGCTTCGGCTAACTACGGGACGCATCGCCGACAACTCAAATCAGAATTCATCACAGATGGGATGAGATGGCTGGCCGTCTTGGAGAATCAAAAGATTCAGGCGCACTCGATAAGGTGCAAAGCAGGCCAACCCCGCCATTCGCGCGCACAGTGTGCATGGGGGCACCGGCCGATTACCGATCACCCCAGGCGCCGGCGCAAAGTGGGGGAGTTGCGGGTGCCGCTACGCAAGAACTCGCGCGGCTGGAAAAAGGTGATCGAAACCGAACCCCGCCGAAGAAATGACCTGGGCCCAACAGGACCGCTTCGCGAGCGCAGCATGGTCGAGCGCGTCTTCAGCCGCCTCAAGGACGAGTTCGGGGCGCGCCGTGCGCGTCCGCGGCGCGCAGAAAGTCATGGCCCGTCTGGTGTTCGGCGTGCTCTTTCTCACCGTCGATCAACTGCTCAAACTCACCGGTTAAGCCGCGCCGCTCTTCCTGAAACGGCCTGAGCCAAGTCCGTCACAAAAGTGCCAAAAAAATTATCTGGCGGTTAATTCATTAACTTGCGAGGATTTTTTGCCGCGGCCTCGCGTTAATCGAGGTACTTTCATTTCGGGTGAATGAGCTGGACGCGACAGAACAAGGAGCGATATGGCTTTGCGAGGAGAACGCATGTTGGGTGTTCGATCCGTTGCCATCTCAAAAGCAATTTGGGGGACTAGCACCAGATTTAATGGCTTCTCAGGACCGGTGGGATCGGGCAAAAGTGCAGCATTATGCTTTCAAGCAATTCGCCATGCCTATTTGAACTCCGGGCGGCAAGGACTATTGGCCGCACCCACACATGCAATGTTGCGGGACGCAACGCTTGCCAGTTTGTTCGAGATGGCGGACAACTTCGATGTCGAATACGAAATTCGAAAATCGGACGGCGAACTGGAACTCGAAGGACCCGAGAGTGTTGCGCTTTTGCGGTCATTAGACGAACCGGAACGTTTGCGCGGCACAAACCTGGCATGGTTTGGCGTCGACGAATTGTCTTATACGCGGGAGGAAGGTTGGCTGCGTCTGGAGGCACGCCTTCGAGACCCAAACGCTACAAAGTTGTGCGGGTTCGGAGTTTGGACGCCGCAGGGACATGACTGGATATATAAGCGCTTTATTCAAACCCCAGTGGAGGGTTACGGCTGCGTACGTGCGAAGCCCTTTGAGAACCGTTTTCTGTTGGATCGGACACCGGACTATTACGAACGGCTAGAAAGCAGCTACGATCCGCGCTTCTATAAACAGGAAGCCCTCGGGGAATACGTCAACAGCAGGGCGGACAGAGTGTACCACTGTTTCAACGCGGGTGTGCATGTGACGCAACAGAGGTATGACCCGACCCAGCCGCTGATGTGGGCCCTCGATTTCAACGTCTCGCCGATGAGTTCGGTGTTAGTCCAGCTGAAGGAGGAACGAATCGCTGTCATCGACGAGATCGTGCTTGACCGGGCAACGACGGAGGAGGCATGCGCAGAGTTTGACAACCGGTTTGGGCGGCACGCTGGCGGCGTCACAATATTTGGGGACGCCAGTGGCCGCAATATGCATACGACCGGCACGAGCGATTATCTTACGCTTCAGAACTGTCTTTACCGATCAGGTATGAGGAACGTCAAATTACGCATTCCGGCGAAGAATCCTTCGGTTCTAAGCCGAGTTCAGCGTGTGAATGGTCTGCTGACCAATGCGACCGGCGAAGTAAGGCTGGAGGTGGATCCCCGCTGTAAGGAATTGATTAAAGATTTTGAAGAGGTTTTGTTCAAAGCGGACTCGGGAGTAGTGGATAAGAATCGAGACATGCGGCGGACTCACGCATCCGACGCTCTTGGCTCTCTAGTATGGGAACTCTTTGGTGACAAGCTTACAGCTGGTGAACGGAACAGCCGGCTGATTTACTAAGCGCTTACCAATAGTAACTATAGCTTACGCACCGAGGGTCATGAGTAAGTTAAACGGGAAAATTGACGAGAAATGTGGAACAGCTATGATTGAAATCGATCGGGAACACCCTGACTATAAGCGTCAAGCAATCACGTGGCGAATGTATCGTGACTTGTACGCCGGGGGTCAGCAGTTCAAGCACAGAGCAGCAGAGTACCTGCTGCGCCGGCAGAAAGAGCCTCTCGATGTCTATGGAGAACGGTTGCAACGTGCGTTCTATCAAAACTACATTGGCTCAATTATTGATTGGTACGCTGCGACGCTTTTCCGCCGCGCTCCAAGCCTACAAATGGAAGGCGGCTTACAAAGTGGCCGCCGTTTTCTGGCCAACTTTGCCGATGATTGCGATCAACGAGAAACAACGCTCGCAGCCTTCTTCCGCGCGTGTTTCACGGACGCTCTCGTAGCTGGAAGAAGTCACATTCTACTCGACTTTCCGAAGATTCCGATGGTCGTGAACAACCGCGCCCAGGAAGATGCGGCAGGTGTTTCGCGAGCGTATGTCGTTCGATACCAAGCGGAGGATCTTATTAACTGGAGCCTCAATGAGCGCGGCGACTACGATTGGGTGGTTCTGCGGCAGTCAATGACCAGGCAACCCGAAGTTGACTCTGCAGAATTGATTCGGGAAACCTATTGGTTTTATTACGATCGGGAAGAGTTCCGAACTTATCGGCGGTTGGAAGGAAACGGCGAGCCGAATCCGATTGAACTGATCGGGCAAGGCCCTCACTCGCTAGCGCGGCAAAATCGAGTTCCGTTGTTACCTTGCAACTCAGCGAGGGATTGTGGCTGATGAATAAGGAGCTCATTTACAGCTCGAACACTTTAACAAGTCCAACGCCCTTGGTTGGGCAATCACAATGGGGCTATTTGCGATGCCGGTCATTTACTCGGACCGCGAGTGGGACCAGATGGTCGGAGAAAGCTATTACATCCAACTTGGTCCCCAAGACAAGTTTGGTTGGGCGGAGCCGGATGGAAAGGTTTACCAAATCGCGGCGGCCAATTTGGAGAGCCTCAAGGAAGAGATCTACCGAGTCTGTTATCTTTCGCAAGCATCTGGGGAGGTCCACCGGCGGTCACGCGCAATCGGCGGCCAGCAAGCAGCTGGAGTTTATTATTACCGAAGAAGTGTTGCGGGGATATGCGACTGCGGTTAAAGATTGCATGCGGCGCCTTCTGACGGCTGTCAGCGACGCGCGTGAGGACGGGTTGACGGTAAGTGTGTCCGGTTTGGATGAAGTCGACATTGCCGATCTGGGTACAGAACTCGATGACGCCCGCAAGCTTTTACAACTGGGCATTACATCGCCAACGCTGAGGCGGCAGATTTACCAGCGGATCGCATTGAAATATCTGAGCGACGCGCGACAGGAAACGAAAGATCAGGTCACACAGGAAATAGATGCTCAGGTAGTGAGTTGACGAGAAAGGATAAGCATGTCAGATCAAAACTTACCTGCGAACGACGGTATTGATATTCGGAATGTCGTTCGACAGGCGATTGAAGAATTTTCACGGAACGAGCAACATAAAGCGGAACCCGCCTACAAAGCCGAGCTACACGAAGAGCGAAAGCGCCGGGAAGGCTTGGAAGCACGCGTAAATCAATTAGTTGAAGAAAACCGATTGGCGCGCTCGGCGGCAGAAGAATCCGAAAGAAGCAGCCAGATTCGAAGCGAGTTACAGAAGCTAGGAGTCGCGAAAGTTGATCTAGCTTTTAAAGCAGTGAAGGACGACATCGTACGGGCGGAAGACGGCCGTTTACAGGCAAGAGGTCCAGAACAAAAGTCCTTGCAGCAGTATCTGCACGAGTTTGTACAAGAGAATCCAGAACTTCTTCCGGCTCGAATTTCCGGTGGCAGCGGTGCGCAGACCACCTCCCGGAGCGGTATGCAAAGCAGCTCCAATATCGAGTTGGACAGGATTAAGCCGGGCATGAACAAGGAAGAGATGGAACGAGTTCGCCAGGAAATTTCCAAGCTGGCGACTCAGGCGCTCCGCGGAATGTAGTCCGCAGGACTATTACTTCCGAAGATTAGGGCCCCAAGCGTGGGCCTTTCCCATAAGTAAGGCGAGCGGACTCGCCATTTACGGAGGTGCAGACCTCCGGTCAAGGCACGCCGGACGCGTGCCTTTTGAATTTAGTTTAGGAGCAATATGTCAACTATTACATCTGCCAACCTGGCAAATGCGATTGTGAAGCTTGTTGCGGCCGATGCATTGCCCGCTTTGATGGGCAATCTCGTGATGGGCAACCTGGTGAATCGGGACTATGAGCCCGTGTTGGCACATGCCGGTGACACCGTCAATGTACCGATTCCTCCGGTTCTCGTTGCGAACAACATTGCGCAAGGCGGCACCGTGACGCCCCAGAACCCGAACCTGGGTAATTGCGCAAATCGTGCTGAATACGCACGCTGAAGCAACCTTCCAACTTCCGGACGTGACCAAGGCGCTCGCGTTTCCTGAGTTGTTGAAGGCTTACATGCAGCCGGCTGTTGTCGCAATTGCCGAGCGCGTGGAAACGGACCTTTTGAATCTGTACGGCCAGTTCACCGCCAACACCCCGGTGGGAACTGCCGCACCCCGGTGACTGAAGCAACGATTGACGCGGCCGAAACCGCTCTGTTCGCTGCGAAGGTTCCTGCTTCGGCCTCGAAGTATCTAGTGGTCGATTCGAATACTTATTCGCAGATCCGTCAGATTCCTCGTTTCAGCGAATATTACACGGCCGGCGAGGCTGGCCTCAAGGCGTTAGTCGAAGGCAACGTCGGCAAGATGAAGGACTTCTTTATCTTCCGTTCGCAGTTTGTTCCGACGACGGGAACGACCACGCTGAACACCCACAACCTCGCTTTTGCCAAAGATGGTATCGGTCTGGTGGTTCGCCGCCTGCCGCAACCGCTTCCTGGCACTGGTGCGATTGCCGAGTATGCCGAAATGGGCAACTTCGGAATTCGCGTCGTGATGAGCTATCAGCCGAACACACTGTCTCAGCAGTTTACGGTCGATGTTCTTTACGGCTGCGGTGTGCTCCGGAACAACTTCGGAGTGCAGGTTAACAGCTAGTTCGCCGGCTAAGCATGAGAAACGGGGACTGTCTAAAAAGCAGCTCCTTTTTGTTTTGGAGGCACCCATGGATTTAAAACAATATTTTAGAAGAATTCAGGCAGTCGAAGCGAGTCTCTCTGACGAGTATCCAATTGTAATTAGCCTTGAAACCGCGGATGGCGGAAAAGAAGGGCGAATTTCCGAAGTATCTCGCAGTAATGCGGCAGTAATGATCGTTGAAGGTCGCGCAGTTCTGGCCACCGACGAGCAGAAGCAACAGTTCGCTGAAGGTCAAGCTGTGGCACGTAACGCGCACGCGGCAGCGGAAGCAGCTAAGCGGCTGCAGGTGGCGATCATCGGAGTCCGACCTGGGTCATATGACGGGTCGCAAGAATTCTCAGAATAAGTAGGTTACAAATGGCTCTGTTCACAGATGCTGACGTCGTTACTCTTGACGATCTTCTTCAGTTTGAGACATCGCTAGTACAGGTTGCCTCCACGCACGGCATCAACGTCGATACGAAAATCAATCTGGCAGTGAGTGGCATATCGGACAGGGTCCTGCTCTGGCTTCTGAGGATGGGCGCTTCAGATCCGCAATGGATGCGACGGCGGGTGGTCGGACTTTCGACGGTAGTAGTAACACCGCCAGTATCGAAATGGATCGGTTTTGACGCACTGTCTCGCTTCTACGCGGAAGCTTACAACGTGCAGTTGAACACGCGCTTTCAAGGGAAGTGGATGGAATATCAGCAATTGGCAACCGAAGCTTCGCAGATGGCGTTTGATTCCGGTGTGGGAATCGTGTATACACCATTGCCGAAACCCGCCATGCCGCTGGTATCGATACAGAACGGCTCTGGGCCGGCGCAATCGATGTACGTGCAGACTTCCTGGGTCGACATCCGCGGGGACGAGGGCGCTTTAAGTAGGGTGAATGGAAGTATCCTTCCGGATCAGTCCAGTATTGCGGTTGGAATGACGGAAGGACTACTTGGCGCACCGACGGGTGCAATCGGTTGGAATGTGTATCTCAGTACCACCGCAGCCGATTTGACCAAGCAAAACGACCAACCATTAACGATTGGAGCGACGTGGCAAATGCCCAGTTCCGGATTAATTCAGGGTGTGTTTCCTGTTGGTGGACAGCAACCCGATTATCAGATTCAGCTCTCGAGGCTGTTGCAAAGAGGTTGATATGCTTCCGTTAACTTTATTAGCCGTGCAAAAAGTGGCAAGTTTGTTGACAGCAAATAATGCCCTGTCGCAGCAGATCGCAGCGGCCGGTCAGGCGGCGAGCCTTGTTTTACCGATTATTCAAGCGGGACAAGTTGTGTTAACGGCGACCTCGCCTGACATTGGAGACAGGGATGTCGAGTTAACTTACCCTCGCATTTGTCTTTATAGCACCGGACTAAAGAATAATCAGGGCGAAAAGTGTCGAACATTGTCGGGAACGGCGACGGTGGTTGCGGAGGTCTGGGCCAGCGCGACGCTGGTGGGAGATGCGGACCGGGCGATCCATTTCTATGTGGATGCAGTGACGAACATTCTTCGGCAGAATCTTGGAGATTGGAGTGACGGGGTGTTTTTTCCCGGAGTTTACGACATACAGTTCCAAGCGCCAAAGCCTGGGGGATTCGGTTTCGTGGAATCGGCAAAGATCACCGTTGGTTTATTGGTAAGCCGGAATTAAAAAATGAGCAGCTATATCCTGTCCACTGCTAATCGATTTTACGCAGGGATCGAAGGCAGCTTCGGCAACGCCACTGCGATCGCCGCTCAAAATCGGTTCGTCGCTAGTCGAGTTAACGCCATGCAAGTCGTTTCCCCGTCGATTCGGCGAGATAAGAACGGGTCGCGTACATGCTTCTCTCCGGGCACCCATGGTTTCCGTACAACGGCTTTTGAGGCATTGAGTTACCTGACAAGCAACTCAGCTTTGGGAACACCTTCGTGCGGAGTATTGTTTCAGTCCGCGCTTGGTGGGGCTCCACAGGTCAGCAGCGGACTCATCGTTGGAAATGCGCCAGACGGGTCCACCGTGCAAACGACAAAGGCTCATGGGCTGGCGGTCGGCTCAGCCATAAGTTATGCGGGCGAAATTAGATTCGTCACGGCAGTGCAGAACGCGACGACGGTAAACGTTAATGCACCGTTTTCAAATATTCCGCCGGCCGGTGCGGCGCTGCCGACGGCTGCTACATACGGTGTTGCCCTGACGTTACCGAGCCTTACAATTTACGACTATTGGGACCCCGCCGACGCTGTGAGCCGCATCATCACGGGCGCAACGGTGAATAATTTCGAGTTGTCGATTTCTGGAGGCGCACATGAATTCAGCTTCAGCGGTCCTGCAAGCAATTTGATCGATTCGGTCAGTTTCCGCGGTGGCACTGCCGGCCTAAGCGCTTTTCCTGCGGAACCGCCGTCAGGACAATTTGACTATTCCTTCGTGTCCGGAAACTTAGGGCAAGCGTGGCTCGGGACGAACGTGGCGCCTTTTTTCACATTGACCGACGTTCATCTTCGGATTGTGAATAACCTGCAAGCGCGGAGCGGTGAGTTCGGGAGTTCCCACCCATTAGCTTTCGTACCTGGACGGCGCCAAGTAACAGTAGACTTCACGTTGGTGGCGCAAGATGATGCGCAGACGACTGCGCTTTATCAAATTGCCAAGCAGCGAGGAACGATCAGTGCTCTGTTGCAGCTGGGACAGCAACACGGGGAAATGATGGCCATCTATCTCCCGAGCGTCACGCCGCAGATTCCGTCGTTTGATGATTCGTGCCAGCGACTTGTTTGGCATTTCGCCAACAATAAGGCGGGTGGAGTAATCGAAAATGAAATTTTCGTGGCTTTCGTCTAGAAAACAGGGGTATCAGAGCAGGCTTTGGCTCGACAGCAAGACATTTCGTGGTGTGCGTTATGCCATTCGCCGAATATCTCTGGGACAGCGGATTGAGCTGACACGGAAAGCGCGGGAGCTCTCCCTGCAGAACGAATTCTTGCGGGCAGGCGACGCTACCGATCAACTTGAAGCCGCCTTCAGCGAACTGCTTGTTCGACGTATGTATCTCGAATGGGGTCTTGTCTCAGTTGAAGGACTTCGAATCGATGGCCGACCGGCAACACCGCAATCGATAGCAGCACACGGACCGGAGCCACTCGCGGACGAGATCATTGAATCTCTCCGAGCGGAACTTGGGCTCACGGAAGAAGAAAGAAAAAACTTCTAATCGCATTCCATTTTCAGTTCACGTCGCAGGCCGCGTGGAACTGCGATAGTTGCCGAAAAAGCGGTCTGACGACAATCCGAAACTGCGCATGGACGGATCAAGGGAGCGAGCAAGCGACACGAGTCGTTTGGGCACGCAAGCAAGTGACGACCACACGGTGCCCGAAATCACTAATTTCTCCGCGAAGTCTTCAATTTCTAGAACAATACGCCGTGTGGAAGCAATTCGGCGGCGTCAATTTGCTCGATTTGGACGCGAAAACGGCAGATGCCTTTAGTGTGTTGGAACACGCTTGGCAAGAGGAAACAAAAGATGGCGAAGTCGAAAAATAATCTAACAGGTCTACTGACCTCCTTAGCTCAAAGCAACAAGGTGACCGGCTTGGGCGCCACCGGCAGCCTGAATGCAGGTTCGAGCAAAGTATTGACAGCAGGAAGTGTGGGCGGGACAAAGGCGACTTCGATTGGGGGAATTAACCCATCCGCGGGAATCAACTTTGGACGCCCGTCGAGTACAAAGACTCCAACCCCGACGTCTGGGACTGATTGGGGAAAACTCTTGGAGCAGGCAGCTTCCGGTGGACTCGCAAGCGCTTTGGGTGGAAGCTTTGGACTGGGCAGCATTGCGGGTCTCGGATCAATTGTCTCGAGTATTGCCAGCCTGTTTGCTGGCGAAAAGAAAGCTCCTTCCCCCCTACAGGAGTTTCAGCTTCCCGCGTCCCAAAATCTGACCATTTCGGTGGGAACAAATGGCGCATCAGGCACCGCTGCCGGTACGCAGAGTTTACAAGATCAAAGCATGCAAATTGCGCAGGCGGTTAAAACTGCGCTACTGCATTCCAGTTCTCTCAACGACGTCATAGCGGAGATTTGAAATGAACTCGTTTCCTTCTTTAAGTACACAAGCCGTAATGCAATATCCAGCGCCTGTCATCGCCGGCCAAGGTGTTCAAGCCATCCGCTTCCTGGACGGTTCCGATCAGCGCTATCTAACGCACGGGCGATCCTTCCGCACGTGGCGTGTTCAATTAGACTTGCTCAACGAGCGAGAGATAGCACAGATTGAAAGTTTCTTTTCGCAGCAAGCCGGCGACTATTCCCCGTTTCTTTTTCCTGATCCGTTTACTGGAACTATTGTGCCGAACTGCCGATTCGCGGCGCCTGAACTAGTAACCAAATATTTGGACGTTGACAACGGCTCGACATTGATTTGGGTGATTGAAACAAATGGCTAATTTGGTATTTCCGCAGTTAACTTGTGGCGCACTCGCTCAATATCCGATTCGTAAAACACGTCTGGCGAGGACGATCAAGAATCTGCTAACGGATGGCAATCTGCTTCTAAATTCCGACCCGTATGGATCGCGCTTGATCTGGGAATTAGAATATGTTGAATTATCCAACTCCGACTTGCAGGCCATACAAACGCACTTTGCCAACTGCGTCGGGCCTTTTCACGCTTTCACCTTTATAGATCCGACCGACAACATGCTCACTTCGAGCGCCGATCTAACTGGTGCCGTATGGACAGTACCGCCTTCCGTGCAATTGACTGCCGGCCGGCCCGATCCGTTAGGCGGCACAGAAGCATTTACGCTCACAAATAATGGTCAGGCGGCTCAGGGGTTTACCCAGACTCTTCCAGTGCCCGCTAGTTATCAATACTGTTTTTCCGTGTATGTTCGGAGTGAGCAGGGCGCAGCAATTACTCTGATGGCTTCCGGCACTTCCGCTAACTCATCCGAGACATTCTCGGCCGTTACAAATTGGACGCGAATCAACATAAGCACACACTTGAATGATCCCGGTCAGGGTATTTCAGCCGGGCTCACCCTCGCGGCCGGACAGCAGGCCGATATATTTGGGCCGCAATTGGAAGCGCAGTTAGCGCCTTCGCGATACCGACCAACTCTCCAGCAGGGGGGCGTGTATACAAAGGCACATTGGGCCACGAGCAGCCTTCCCGTTATTGCGACAGCTCCGGGCCAATTCTCCACCGTATTCAGCATTGAGGCTTCAGTTTAAGGACAAGCATATGGCGACGATCAACCAGGTGAAACAGCTTGCCGAGGCGGACACACCGCTTCTCTTCTTTCAGTGTGTTCTGCCGTCTGGAATCACTGAATACTGGTGTACCCACGCGATTTCGTTTGCCGGGCAAAACTATTCGGCGCGAATATTAAAACACAACCTGTTTGAATTACAGCTTTCCTCCGACGATGCAATGGATGGCATCTCGCAGTTATCTATCACCCTTGCGAATGCGGATTCTTATATGTCCGAGATAAATCGCGAGGTGGGATTTAAGGGCACACAGCTTACTGTTTTTATCGCGTTTGCAAATCTTCCCAACCAAACTATTACAACCGAAAGCACCGTCTTGTTTCGCGGTGTTGCCGGAGATCCTGATGAAATTGCCGAGGATTCACTACGGGTTACTTTCACGAATAAGTTAAGTTTGCAAAGAATTCCGATTCCGGATGTAAGAATTCAGCGGTCCTGTCCATGGACATTCCCAACCACGCTCGCCCAGCGGACCGAAGCTGCTGCCGGCGGCGCAGCCGGGCGATATTCACGTTTTTATAGATGTGGATATTCCGCCGATATTCAAGGTGGTGTTGGCAACCTAAACAACGGTGCCGCCTTTACTTCTTGCGATGGATCCCGAACGGAGTGCCAGCAGCGCGGGATGTTTGCGAAGGACTCGCAAGGCAACTTTACCCAACGTTTCGGGGCTTTCGAATTTGTACCTTCCGCCATCCTCGTCCGCACGGCGGGCGACAAAACATCCCATGTTTCCCCACTGATCGAAAACTCGGCGAAGTATAACGACCCGGTACCGATTGTCTACGGAACCGGATGGCTAAAGTCGCCTGTCGATTTTGCACGCAATGACGGAAACCTCACGCATCTAGAAGTAATCCTGGGCATAGGCGTAGTTCAAGGAATTCTGAAAGTCGTTGTTAACGATGTTGAAATTCCTCAAGGCATCCCCGGCGCAAATATGACCGCGACCGGCTGGTACAGCGTCGTCACAACCGGTACACGCGGGGGAAACTTCAATTACGACTTTACAGATTCCAATGGAACTCCCCTCGGCGATCCCTACGGAAGTATCTCCGTGCTATCGATCGTAGTGCCAAATCGAATCGCGAGTGGTTCGTCGCTGCCGAATGTCGAAGTATTGATGCAAGGAATGCAGCTGGATTCCTACAACCTTGACGGGACGTTTAACTCTACCGTTTTCAGTAACAATCCAGCGTGGGTCATTCTCGATATCTTAAGACGCAGCGGCTGGTCTAGTTCGGAAATCAATTTGGGCAGCTTCGCTCGCTCCGCTGCTTTCTGTGGGGAACTTATAAGCACTACTGACAGCAACGGAAACCCGTTGCAGGTTCCACGTTTCCAATGCAATCTGATTTTGACGAAGCGCCAAAGCGCCGCAGCCGTTGTGCGTGGAATTCGCGTCGCGTCGAGTCTGATGCTCCGCTACGGGTCAACCGGCTTACTCGAACTCGCGCCAGAAACAACCATGGCGGCGCAGCAGTCAACCTTGCCAGACGGCAGCAATAGCACCGCGACGCTCGCCGGCGGGTGGCCAGCTTATGAATTCAGTGACGCGTCCGGCCCGTTCTCCGGAATTGTTCGAAATTCCAACGGCTCATCGACCGTAAGGCTGACTTCACGGAGCGTGGCAGAAACGTCGAATCGCCTCAGCGTTGAATTTCAAGACGCGTTCAACGAATATCAGCAGGACAGCCTTTCGATTGTCGATTCCGATGACTCAAGTCTCATCGGCTATGAAATTAGCAGCCAGTCCACAGCGCTCGGTATCGCGAACATGAACCAGGCGACGCGGGTTTTACTTCGGCAATTGGACAAATCGACCGCCGGCAACCTGTACGTCCAATTTCAAACGAGTTTTCGCGCTCTAAAGGTTAGACCCGGCGACATTATCACACTGACATACGCAAAAGAAGGTCTTTCGCGGATGCCATTCCGCGTGATAAAGCTGGCGCCGTCTCTGAATTACGAAGTTGTCACGATTCTTGCTCAGATTCATGACGATAACTGGTACAGCGACAACCCGGCAGTACTTGCCGGGGCCGGAAGACAGCCGTTCTCTCAAGTACAAACGCCTCGTCCCTTGATTGGGCTGGTAGCGCATAACGATTCGCATGGATCCTTGGAGTTTTATGACTTTCAGATAAGCGAACAACTCCAATCGCAAAGCGATGGCAGCGCTACCGATACTCTGACGGTCGGATTTTCCATGCCCAATAGGCCGCAGACCGGATCGCTGAGCTTACCGCTGTTGAGTTTGTCGCCGCAATATCAAAGCAGCGGCGGAACGCTGGCGAGCGGCAGCACACTTTATTACGCGGTGAGCGCGCTGGATGCCGCTGGCAACGAAGGCGCTCTGTCGTTTACAGTTCCCGTCCTCATTCCCGGAAGTGGTGAAACGAATACCGTGACAATTTCAGGGCTCAGTTTTCCGAAAGGAGCCGCCGGTTTTAATGTGTATCGTGGAGCAAATCCGCAACTGCTCTATCGAATTTCGAGTTTAGTGGTATTGAGCTCTACCTTCACAGATACGGGATTGCCGCCAACGCCCGCAGGACCGCCTGACTCAAGCTTTGACCACGCAAATTTCTACTATCGAAAGGAGTACGCGGGCGCATTTATTGCAACCTCCTGGTCGGCAACCACGATTGCCTGCCAAGACATGGGCGCGGTTCCGCTTGCGTATGTTGGACGTGTGGTCCGAATTATCGAAGGAACCGGTCGCGGTCAGGAGCGTACCATTTCTACAAATGATGCGACATCGGTTACCGTGACATCTGGTTGGTCCGTAATTCCTGATGCTACGAGTCAGTTTGTAATCGTCGACAGCTCCTGGAAATTTGCTGCGGTATCAGCGACAACTCCCATCCAGTTTGAACTGGCGTACGAACCTGGAATGGTAATTGAGATCACCGGAAGAGCAGCCAACGTGAATAATTTAGAGGCCTCTCCCGACCTTTGTCCGGTAACCCGCTGTGCGCTTGGAGGCGGCCGCGCCGATAGCGGAACGACGCTCGCTCCGGATTTTACTCTTACAGCGCCAGGCGCCGGATTACTAACGCTTTCTCAAGTGGGATTTGATGATCTAACCAACGTCTCATCGGTGTCGAGCGGAACACTTGAGATTTTCTCCTGGAATGAACTCGCCGATCCGAATCAATACTCTTTGAACGCGGCGTTGGATGCGACAACGAGCAGCATAGTACTGGCACAACCGGGCCCGGCGTATTTCGGTCAGGTTATCCAAATTGGTTCTGAGTTGATGACAGTTCTCTCGACAAACACGGCGACGAATACTTACTCCGTGGCCAGAGGCTCTTTGGGTTCATTGGCGACAACGCACAACGCGGGAGACATCATTCTTCATTTGGGGTTATCAACTGTGATCGTTCCTTTCGCATTAAATTTCTTCGAGAATCGTGCCGCGCTGAATCTTACACACACGACTACGATGCCCGATATTCGGGTTTGCGCCGCGCAATTCTTTGTCACAAATGCATTTGGTGATAGCTTGGCGAAGCAACTCTGCTATACCACGGGCCCGGACGGCGGTCTACGGACTCTTTCGGGTGGGCAATTCTCGCTTCAAGTTGGAAGCACTCTCGCTACCCAGCAAAACGCTGCTCCTCCGTTGCTTATCGAGGCATCGCATGCAGTTCGCGATTTGCGGGCGCAAGTAACGCAAGCGCCTTCCGGTTATGACGTTATTGTGGACCTTCTGCAAAATGGTACGGAATACTGCAGACTCACAATACCGTCAGGAGCCACCGTGTCGTCAGTGATAGACGGCGTGGGACTTCGCCCGCTGATTGAAGGTGCAGTGCTGACGGCCAATGTGACATTGAATGTTTTGCAGAGCTTCCAGGCATCACTCAGTCCAGGACGCGACTTGACGATAACTATCCGTCTGTGAGCCACCATGCCGGAACAAATATCAAAGCTAACCCCCAATCGGGATCTGCAGTGTTACTTTCTAACCCCATCTGCCATCGCCGCGATGAGCCGAGCCAGCGGAAACGGATACACGCTCTCCGGCAAATGGCGACAGCAATTCGATTGGGCGGTAGTTGAGTGGAATCGCGACAACGTCTTCGAGCATCCGTCCCTGCGCTATTTACCCGATGGTGATCTCAGTGGGTTGGTGTTGACTTATAACGAGCAACGCTCTAATTGCATCCCGATTGAGTCGAATCTTGTGCCAATTGTTGATTGGAACACTCTTCGACTCTGGGCCACGGATGACCAAGGGGTCGAGAATCTTTATCGCATCAATTTATGGCCGAATTGCGCCACGCCAAGTCAAGGATCGTACGGGAATGCGTCGGCAACAATGGCGCTTACCGCGTCGCCAGGAGTCGGCAATCGAGTTGGTCTTGCATTTTTAGAAAAGCACCACTACTATACTGTCGGACCACAGGACACACTGGTACAGATTGCCCAGGGCATCGCCACCGACATTAATTCCGATCCTGATTTCAGTGCTTCGAGCGACGGAGCGTCTATCACGGTTACCTGGAAATCTGGCCCAAACTGGGCATCCCTTCGCGGCGCGAATGGAAATCGAATAACGATGTACGGATTTGCGGAGAATGGCGCCTCATGCTGGTCTCAGCCGTCGGCCCCGTTTAGCGGTGGGCAATTTCCTAGCGAATACAAGATCACGATAGATTTTGGGGCTCTCAAGCAGCAGGGCATCCCCACCAATCGCGTTCGCAAGCTCCGCTGGACTTGGGCTGCCGACCTTCAGGCGGATACCTTCAATCAGACTGAGTTTGAAGTGAACATCTCGGGCTGGACTGTTACAGGCAGCAATGCTCAATACTTCGTAGCAGGGCCTGGTAGCCGGCGCATAGAAGATACGCACAGCTCGACGATGTATACCGGGACCTGGGATATCCAGCAGGGAAACTACTCGGGGAGCCGTATTCATCATTCGTCAACGCTAGGAAGTTCTAGCACGTTTACGTACAGCGAAACGGCCAGTCACGATCTATACGTCGGAACTCGTCTGCTGACGAACGGCGCCACGATAACTCTGCAAGTGGACGGACAGCCATATCCAGTTCTGAACACAAGTCTGGCTGGGGAAGACGTGCTCATTCGCTCCAAAATTGGAACGTTTTCCGCGGGAACGCATGTTGTGACCGCTACGCACGCTGGGCCAAACGACGCGGGTTTCTTTCTAGACTTCTTGGAGATTGTCTATCCCAATCAGAATCTGCCAGATTTCTCAGCGCAAACAAGCCTATCGCTGGCGACAGACTGGGATACGTATCACTCTCAATCGTTACCGGCCGAACGCACCGCATGGCTCATCAACAAGCTTGGATTTAACGGACGCGTGAATCATTACACCGGGGCACTCTGGTTTTATGAGCTGGTTCGTCCTGGCACTCAATATGCCAATCTCACATTGACATTTGCTGCGGAATCATACACTGGCAGCCCAACCGTCGTTCTTGCGATCGCGGCAGCAGAACAACCGGGCCAACCGGCGCCGGCAGCGACTCTAATTAATCACTTGGTTCTTCCAGATGACACAGCCGCTACTGTCGTTGAGGCACTTGCCGCCTTGATTAATCTTGGCACCAACTTAGTATGGGCGACCTCAAATGGGTCGCAACTTACCCTTACGGCGCGAGCGATGGGAACGTCGGGCAACGGAATATCCGTTCAGCTAGACCCAAGCAGCACCGGCTTTTCTGTAAGTGCTCCGTCGACGACTCTTGGAGGTGGCATTGACGGTGCATCTTATAGCCTTGACACTAGTAGTCCCCTGAATGCCACCTTGATTGCGGCAGCTGATTATTGGCGAACCGATCTGACGGCGACCCCGCGTTTAAATCGCGCGGCGCGTGACTGGCACCAAGCTTATTTCACGGCCTTAAAAGGCTATGGAATGGATTGTGTTGCTTCATTCAGTATGGAACTCGGGAACGGAGATCCTTCACCCGCTGCGGGCATCGTTCAACAGTACCCGGATTCGACCGCGGTTGTTTTGAACACGCCGGCCGTTCAAACAAACTTTTCGCCAGCATCTCTTAATTATTGGAAGCAAGCCTACCTAGACATGGCGCAGCTGCAGGCAAACGCCGGTTTGACTCCATATCTACAGTTCGGTGAGGTTCAATGGTGGTATTTCCCGAATCAAGCGGGCATGCCCTTCTATGACGGTTATACGCAGCAGCAGTTCCGAGCAACCTATGGTGTTCCCATACAGATCATCGAGAGTAATACCGCGGTTCCGGCGAATTATCCAAACGAATGTATATTTCTGCCACAACTAATTGGTACTTATACAGCAGCAATCCGATCGGCCTTACATACGAGCTTCCCGGGTTGCCGATACGAGGTGCTATATCCTACGGACACCAACGACACGCCGCTGAATCAGATCGTCAACTACCCAATCACCGATTGGACGCCTTCGAATTTGACCTGTCTGAAAACCGAGAGTTTTACCTTCACAAACAATTACAATTTTGACAAAAGTCTATATTCGATCGGAGTTAGCGCGACCCAAGGATTCAACGGCAATTCTAGAAGTCATTTAATAGGAATAGGTGATGCCTGGAGTTCCTGGATGAAAGAGGTCGATTTAGCCCGAGCTCAGGGCCTCGAGTCGGTCGTTCTTTTCGCGCTCGATCAATTCTGCCTCATCGGCTATCCGACCGCACCTTTTCTCCCGGAAAGAAGAACGAAACGCCAAGCGTAATCTTTAAACCGCCAGAATCTCTTTCTGAGCCGTAAGGCTAAGATGGTCGGTTCATGATTTATGCCATAACAATCAGCGTCGTGATTCTTGTTCTTTCCGGAATAACAATTTACAAGGCGATTGGGGTTCGCAGCAAGACCGATTTCATGTTAGCGGGTCGAACTCTCCG
>Ga0207085_1012_pt1 | contig 27803 bp, 28 predicted proteins | sample Alteio_BWMinHeat_53_FD_153542 | JGI IMG/M metagenome (GOLD analysis project Ga0207085, IMG submission 153542) | Enriched cells from forest soil in Barre Woods Harvard Forest LTER site, Petersham, Massachusetts, United States -... | ecosystem: Environmental > Terrestrial > Soil > Temperate forest >...
TTCGATAACGACGGCCGCCCGGACATTTTTTTGAAGAGCCGCCTGGGTCCGCAACTGCGGGTTTTGCAGAACAATTGCGCCCTTGCGAACAACTCGATCGCGTTCGATTTGCGCGGCACGAAGTCGAATCGCGATGCGATTGGCACGCGTGTGGAAGTGGACGGCCGAACGAAGTGGCTCGATGCCGGCTCGGGGTTTCTTTCGCAGCACAGCAAGCGGCTTCTGTTTGGGCTTGGAACGGCCACGGGTGCTAAACAAGTCCGTATTGTCTGGCCGTCTGGGCTGATTCAAACTCTTTCCAATCTGAAGAGCGGACACAGCTATCAGGTGACCGAAGGAACTCAGGAATTCAAGAGCAAGCCGTTTCAACCACAAGTCAAGCTGGCTTCGCGCCCGGTGAAGGCCGACAACCAGATGGCGCTTCACGATACATGGTTTGTGGAGCCTGTTCCCTTGCCGACGAAACAACGCGGCCCCGGCCTCTTTACAGTCACAGAGGCGACGGCTGAGTATGAAATTTTCCGGCGCTATTTGTTCGATTGGCGAACGACGCTGAAGCCGCCGCTGCCGCTGTTGCTGAACGAAGCGGGGGAAGCCGTTAAGGTTTATGCAACTCCTCCGTCAGACCAGCAGGTGGCGGCGGACTTGGCGGACAAATCTCCCGATCGAGGGCTGCCGTTTGCGGGCGCCTACATCAAGAAGCCAAAGCGCGACTATTTCAAGTTCGGCGCGGCGTATTTGTGGGCTGGTTATCCGGAGCGAGCGTTGCCGTATCTCAGCAAGGTGTTGGAACATGACCCGGACAATGCGCGGGTGCTGGTGCTTGCCGGTCAGATTCAGTTGCAGACGGAGCAGACCGATCAAGCCGAAGCATACTTTGCCCGGGCGTTGAATGTGAACTCCTCCTCTGTTGGTGCACTAATCGGGCTGGGCGGCGTCGCGGCGGCACGGAAACAACCAGCGCAGGCAGCATCGTTCTTTGAACGCGCATTGAAAGTTGAGCCGCAGTCGGCGGAAGCTGCGAATGGATTGGGGTTGGCGCTTGCGACGGAGGGACAACTCGACCAGGCACGTCAGTACTTCGAGCAGGCGATTGCGGGGCGCCGAAACTATGCGGAAGCCATCAACAACCTCGCGGTATTGTTTGCTCAGCAAGGAAAGACGAATGACGCGATTGCGGCGTGGCGCTACGGAATTCAGATGGCTCCCGATGACGGTATACTCTATCTGAATCTCGGACGAACCTATGTCCAGTTGGGGGACAAGGAAAAGGCACGAGAAGTGATGCAGCAATTGCTCGATCGGAAACCGGATGATCCGACAGCACGGCGCGCGCTGCAAGAGTTGGAAAGCCGGTAGTTGTCATGTTGATTGCACTTGCGTTGTTTTTACTTGATAGTCATGCCACAGTGCCGCTGAAGACTACAGACAAAGTGATTGTCGATAAAGTGGCGGAGTCGGGACGGTGCGTGGCGCTGGCGGACGATCCGAACAAGCGGGTGGAACCGACGAAACTGATTGCACCGGGCTTGCCGCCGATGTTGAGCTTTCGCTATTACGAAGACAAGAAGAACCAGCGTTTCGCCAACGTGGATTTGATGTTGGACGATGCCGGGCATTAGCTCAGCCAGCTTCCTTCTGCTTGCTGCTCTCACTTCGTCTGTACGCGACCAGGGTATTGCGGCTTTCAACGAAGGCCGCTACTCGGCGGCGCTTCCACAGTTGCAACAGGCGGCGAAAGACCCGTCGGACACTACAGCTGCGACCTTTCTTGCTTTGACCCAGGCGGCGCTGGGCGATTGCCAGAGTGCGCTGCCGTCATTGACGGCACAGCAAAGCACATTGGCCGCTCCGCGAGACGGGACGGACGCAGCGTTAGGGCGGCTGGCCGGAATTGCCGCGTTCAAATGCGCGAACGCGCTGGGCCAGAACTCGAAAGCCTTCGAACTATTGGATGCTCTGCTGCGCAAATATCCGAACGACGCCGATGTGCTCTACCTGGCGGCCAAGGCGCACATGAAAGCGTTTAACGACGCGACCTACCTGATGTTCCAACGCACCCCGGCGTCGTATCGCGTGCATGAGTTGTCGGCCGAGATCTTTGAAATTGAGAACCGTTACGCCGACGCGATTGGCGAGTATCGCAAAGCGATTGAGCTGAATCCCAATGCGTCGGAGCTTCATTATCGGCTTGGCCGGGCGATCCTTCTTGACGGTCACAACGCGGATGCTTATGCGAAAGCAATGGCGGAGTTTCAGGCGGAGCTGAAGATAAGCCCGGAAGATGCAGCGTGCGAATTCCAGATTGCGCAGATCAATCGCGTGCAAGGCGACCCGGACGGTGCAAAGGTTCATCTGGAACGGGCGGTTGCGCTGTCGCCGGATTTTACGCGGGCTCTGGTTGCGCTCGGGCGAATGTATGCGCAGGAGAAGCAGTATGACAAGGCGATTCCGCTGCTGGCGAAAGCGACGCACCTGGAGCCGGACAATGAAGCGGCGCACTATGCGTTGATGACTGCGTATCGCGACACGGGCGATATGGAGAAAGCCAAGCGCGAGAAAGAAACGCTGGACAAATTGCAAAAACCGCCGGATGGGGAGTTTTCCAATTTTTTGAAGAAGTTGTGTGAGAAACCTGCGGAGCCATGAGGATGTGGGTGTTCCGGACAGGGACTCTTAGTGGGGCTGGCAGAAGCAAGTGACATCGATATTAGGCGTGCTCTTCGTTTTGGTTGCCGCGCCTTCTTTCCGGAATATTGCTCAGCAGGCGGCCCTCACGGATATTTTTCCGAATGGCGGGGCGCTGTCGAAGCAGTTTATTCTCGAAACGACCGGCAGCGGCATCGCGTTTGTCGATTACGACAATGATGGACTGCTGGATTTGTTTGCCCTCTCCGGCGATGGCGGTACGAATCGCATGTACCACAACGAAGGACACGACAAGTTCCGCGATGTTACGGCGCAGCTTGGCCTGAAGGGGCCAGGTTGGGCGCAAGGTGTCTGTGCGGGCGACTATGACAACGACGGTTATACCGATCTGTTCGTCACCTACTGGGGGCAGAACCACCTATACAGAAATATCGGGGGTAAGCGCTTCGAAGATGTGACAACTGCCGCGAAGCTGACACAGGACCGGACGCGCTACAACACCGGATGTGCGTTTCTAGACATTGACAACGACGGCCGTCTCGATTTGTTTGTTGCGAACTATCTGAAGTTTGATCCAGCAACGACGCCGAAGCCGGGAGCGAATCCGTATTGCTTTTACCGGGCTATTCCTGTCGCTTGCGGGCCGCGCGGGCTGCCATTCGATCGCAATATCCTCTACCGCAACAATGGCGATGGAACGTTTCGGGACATCTCGCAGACGTCCGGTGTCGCAGAGCCCGAAGGCCATTACGGACTCGGTGTGCTGACAGGCGATTTCAACGGCGACGGCCTGCCGGACATTTATGTCGCGTGCGACCAGACGCCTTCGCTGTTTTACATCAACAAGGGCGGCGGCCGTTTTGAGGAAGAAGGCGTGGTGCGCGGCGTCGCGTTCGATCAGAACGGAAAAGCGATGTCGGGCATGGGCGTGGCGGCAGCTGATTACTTGAACGACGGGACCACGGGTATTTTCCGAACGAACTTTTCGGATGAGTTTGAGACTTTGTACCAAAACCGCGGCGGCGGCAATTTCGACGATGTCACGCTGGATGCGGGGCTCGGCCAGAACACGCGCTACGTGGGGTGGGGAGCAGGTTTCTTCGATTTCGACAACAGCGGTTTACGCGACCTGCTGCTGGTGAACGGGCATGTGTTTCCCGAAGTAGAAAAGCTACATGTCGACATTCATTTCAAAGACCACGCCATCCTCTACCAGAACCTGGGTGGCGGCCGGTTTCGCGATGTGACGGCGAAGGCGGGCCCGGCATTCGCAGAAATGCACTCGTCACGCGGAGCCGCTTTCGGCGATATCGACAACGACGGCGCGATCGAAATCGCAGTCAACAACCAGAACGAAGCTCCTTCGCTCCTGAAGCAGGACGGAACCGTTGCTGGGCATTGGATTCTGCTGCGGCTGGTTGGCACGCGCTCGAACCGGAGCGCGATTGGTGCAAGGGTCAAACTGACGGCGAACGGCATGGTTCAGACGGATGAAGTCCGCAGCGGCGGAAGCTATCTATCGCAGAACGATCTGCGGCTCCACTTTGGAATCGGGGCGGCGACGGTTATCGACCGCATCGAGATCACGTGGCCTGCTGGTGGGAAACAGGTTCTCAGCGGAATCCCGGCTGGCCGGGTGCTGACGGTTCGGGAAGAATAGAATAGTAAGTAATCGTTAGGGGTATAGGTTGTTCTCATCTGATCGTCAAGTCGCGCAAGCGGTTGCCAGGAGCCGCCGCGAGTTTCTTCGAGTTGCTACGGGCGCGGCTGCATGGACGACGCTTGGCGGTCTGAGTCCGCGCTTCGCCAGGGCGTCTTCGTCCTCTTCCAAAAAAGTTGTCGTCGTCACGTTCGGCGGTGGAGCGAGGGACCAGGAGACGTTCATGCCGCAAGGGCAGGAGAACATTCCGCTCCTGCTGACAAAGCTGATCCCGCAAGCCACGTTCTTCACACAGGTTGTGAACCGCGGCATTCTGGGCCACTACGTTGCCAACGCGAGTTTAGCTACCGGTACGTACGAAACGTTCAATAACTTCGCTGCGGTCTCGCCGCAGAACCCGACGGTCTTCGAATATTTTCGCAACGACTTGCACCGACCGGCTTCGGATGCCTGGGTGATTGCGCCGAGCAACGGCTTCAACCGCATCGGCGAGAGCAGCCATCGCCAGTATGGACAGGGACTGGGAGCGCGGGTGATTTTGCCGAAGCGGCTGCTGGCGGCGTCGCTTTCTGCGACCGATGTTACTCCCTACGAGCACCTGCTGCGCGACAACTATGAAACTCCGTTGTATGCGCCGGACCTGAGCGGGGGCGGTGCGACGCACCTGCACGAACTGGCGGAACTGCTGAAGTTATCGCTGACGGACTTTCAGTCGCATGCGCAGACGCTGACGAGTCCCGATGAGCTTTCCATTTACATTGCGCGGTCGCTGATGCGAGAAGTTGCGCCTACGCTGCTATGGATCACTTTGCACGATATCGACGTGGCCCATGCGGGTGCTTACTCGCTTTACATCGACGCTATTCGGCGAACGGACAAGTTGTGCGCGCAGTTGTGGGACACGATTCAACGCGAGCCGGAGTATGCAGGCAAAACTTCGCTGTTCATTCTTCCCGACTTTGGCCGGGATTCGGATATGGACCCGGGCGGAAACGGATTCCAACACCATCGAACCGGCGATGCGCTGTCGCGGACTACCTGGATGATGGCGCTGGGGCCGGGCATCCGGCAGAACGCGGTGATTGACCGGCCGCTGGAATCGACGGATTTGGTGCCGACGCTCGGCTCGCTGCTTGGTTTTTCGGCGCGTTTTTCGCAGGGCAAGCCGATTGCGGAGATTGCCTGATGCTGCCCAACGAACTCACGCCCGATACTTTCAAAGGCTATCCTCCGGAAGCGCGGTCGCTCGCGGTGCAGCATCTGGCAATTTTTCATCAGTTGCCGTTGAGTTTCCTGCCGTTGATGCTGCGCGAACTGATTGCTTATGACTGGCGATTTCCGGCCGAGCGGAAGGATCTGGATCGGCAACTCGCATTCCTGCGCGAACACTCGCAAGCAGAAATCCAATCGTTGATGACGCCGTTCGTCAAGATTACGGTTTCACCGGAGTTGGCGCAGATGGATTGGGTGAATCAGCCGGTGCAGTTTTCCGAGCGACTCACTGCTTTTCTTTGGGCGAGCCATCAGATCGACCCCTTTCGGGAAGCGTCGGTGAAGTATATCGAGATCGTCAATGCTTCGAAAGCGGACGAGCCTATTCCGATGCCGCGCCTGGCGATGGTGCTGGTTGGCCAGAAGGCGCAAGGTGCACAGTATCGTCTGTTTCGCAATCTTCGCGCGCATGGCGTCCATTACACGAAGGTTCTTCCAGAGGGCGGTGCGGCAGTTTTTTTCGATGCTCTTCGTGGGCGGGCAGCCAGCCATCCGACGCCGTTTGCGCACTGGTATATCGATGGCGGAGACCTTGCCATTTCAGACGATTCGCTTACCTGCGTTTCCTATCGGGCGCTGCGTCCGGTTTGCGATGCGCTGCTTGCCAAGATGACCAAGGTGATGCAGCCGGGCGGCGGCGGTCCGGAGTTGCTGCGTACTCAACTGGCGGCGATGAAGCCTGATGATGTCGGCCTCTCCAGCGGGAAAGGCGGGGCGGTGCTGAGCCGTTTTGAACTGAGCTTGCTGACGGAGGGTTCGGGAACCCAGATTTACAGCACGACATTCGTGCAATGGGCCGCACGAGAGGCGCTTCGACGAGCGCAGCCGTATACGCTGGTAGCGCGGTTCGCGCCGCGGCGGCAGGAAGCTCCCATTGGCGCTCCGGATGCGAGCAAAGTTCCGTTCGATCCCGAAGGTTCGCTGGTCGATGCGGATATGGGAGCGTACTACACCTGGCTGAACCAACAACGATTACCCGGCGCCGAACAGTCGCGATTTGTTGCGTGGTTCGAGGGACACAACGAAGCTTTGGCGATTGGTCCTGCGTTGCATGCGGGGACGCAGAACGATCAAGCGACAAGTCTGCGGGATATTTTGGGGCAGGTTAGTTGAGAAAGCGACATGGAATTCGTGCCGGCATGAGTGCCGACAGGGCAGAGACGAGTCATCGCGCCACCTCGGCAAGAGGCCGATTATGAGGTTTTGTTGCCCTGCCTCCATCGGTAGAGGCCTCGTGCCAACTTAATGACACCCCCGAGAATGAGCCGGGAGCCAATGAGGAAGCCGAACATCACCGTCCATCCCGAGTGAATTTCGAACCACAGGAACAGACTCCCAGCGACAAGCAGCACCCCGGCCCACAGGAGCAATCGCGAGGGAGCGTTGGCTGCCTCCTGTTTTTGGAGGAAGCGCGGATGTACGAACTCGGTTAACGGCTGGTAGGAGGAGTTGTAGATTCCGGCCCCGACCTGTGGACGCGCATTCGCGACAGATTGCGCGAACGTTTTGGCAAATTCAAACGATTGGAATAACGTTCCCGCTTCGTTATTTCCGTCCAAGAACTCGCCGGCGCGATTGGATCTGGCATGGTCTAGGGTTCGGAAATAGTAGACCAAAAAATGATCAGCGGGGATTTTGGTGTCGATGTTGGTGACAGGTCGACCGCCACCTTCACAAGTGTCGCGCGCAGGGACGGGCACAAAGATTCTCGCTAGTCTGATTCGATTTTCCCACTGCGACGAATTATTATTCGTCCCGGATATCGAAGCGAGTGATTAAACCGTTCGCGATTTGAAAGACGTGCCCGACCATGCGGTCCAGAAGAAGATTGCCCTTGAGGTCATGGACCATCTGGTGGACTTCTACGATCGTTTCGCCCTCGGAACCGCGTGCGAACGAGACAGGTTCGACATGTGGATCGACGAGGGCCCATTGACGCGTCCAGTAACTACGTACCTCCTCACGTCCGTGCACATGACCTCCTTCCATGCCGTTCGCCCAGACGACATTCCGGTCCAGCGCGGCGAGCACGGCTTCGATGTCACGAGCGTTGAATCGGTCGTAGACGTGTTGCAAAAACGCGTCCTGGCTCATTGTCTTTATCGTTGCAGGACAACTTTCCGGAACTGCTTTAGATCGGCGACGAAGCGCTCGTGTTCGATATGGCGCGCGGCAGCGTCTTGCACACGCAGAATGGCGGACGGATGAATGGTCCACGCGACGCGAGGCGCCCAAGGATGCGGAACAAACGAGGCACGCTCGATGGTATGGCGATAGTCATTTCCGAGAACGGATTGGGCTGCCGTTGCGCCGAGGCAGATGATGGCTTCGGGCTGTAGGAGGCAAGCTTCAGTTTCTAGCCACGGGCGGCAGGCTTTGATCTCCGAGACGCGAGGCCGTTTGTGGAGACGGAGTTTGCCGCGGTCTTCAAACTTGAAGTGTTTCACTGCGTTTGTGACGTAGACCTGCGATCTGTCGATGCCCGCTTCTTCGAGCGCTGCGTTGAACACGCGGCCGGCGGGTCCCACGAAGGGCCGTCCCTGCAGATCCTCCCGATCGCCGGGTTGTTCACCCACAAACATAATGCGTGACGATTTTGGGCCTTCCCCACAAACTGCCTGAGTGGCGTGCGCGTAGAGATCACAGCCTCGGCAGGACTGGGCGACAACCGGCAGTTGCGCTAACGTCAGCCCTTTGGGAATAAACAGAGCGGCTCCCTCAACCTGCGGACGGCGGACTACGGGCGTCGCGGATCGTTCGGCAGCGGTGGTTTGTTCATTCGACATGCGGGTGCACACGTGGGACGCTTCAGTCGGGCCGACGTTTCGCGTGATGCGAAGGCTAGACATCTAAGAAACTCGCGCACAACAGACTCGCCTGCCGCGGCCAAGTCCGCCGAGTTCCTCGCTTGTTTAGTGCCGCGTGCGGCGGCTTGTGCGCTTTTGGGGACTCGCGCACAACAGACTCGCCTGCCGCGGCCAAGTCCGCGGAGTTCCTCGCTTTGTTTAGTGCCGCGTACGGCGGCTTGTGCGCTTTTGGGGACTCGCGCACAACGCCCGAAACCGGCGGTGGGGCTCACGCGCCGCCCTTTGCGCGATTGAGTATTTCTTTCGCTCGGCTTTCAGCTAAGCGAGCGTCGTGCTTTGTTGAAGCGGAAAGACCACGCCGCGACTGCCACCAAACCCAGTAGGGCGATATTCAACGCGGCAGGTTCCGGAACGGATGTCAAGGTATACGATCCAGCGCCAATGTCACTCGAGCCGACGACTGAGTACCCGATGATGCCGGGACCACCGAAGCCGAATGCGATATCGCTCACCGAAGTAGTCGGTGGCGGCGGGAAAAACGCGGCAGTGAAGTACCACAAGACACCATCGTTCAGAATGGCTTGGCCGCCTTGATCGATGCCGGCTTTCGTAAAGGAGGAGCCGAGGAGTGTGAAATGGAGAGAGGTCAGAGAAAAGTACTCCTGGCCTATGTCGGTTTCACCTTGATTGTCGTAACTGCCGGTACCGGAAAATGTTGTTCCAGTGAGCGAGCCAGTATCGAGCGTCGCGTCGAAGCGAAAGTCGATTGTCGCGGCGTTGGCGAATCCAGTAAAAACGAGTACAGCAAGTCCGATGGCGGACGCTGCCGAGAAGCGAAACATGACACACCCCTTTGTCGCAAGTGTACACCCAAATTCCCTAGTCACAAGTTCTAGGCCTCTCGGTCTCGAGCCTGTGCTGGATTTGAGTTACACGGTTGCTGATTAATTTCCCGGTTGTACTACAACGTCGCTGCGTTTCAAAAGCAGCATGAATGCAAGTATGTGAGCGGTGAGCAGCATGGGGACAAAAAGAGCTGGGATATAGATTCCGGCACCGAAGAGTCCCACGTCGGCAACTTGAGTGACACCCTTATAGTAGGCGTTCAAAAGATCGGCTGTGCCCCAGAAATTCGAGATCCAGACGATCGGAATGGCAAACGCCCAGCGCCATGTGAGCGCCGCAATGGAAAAAAGCGCCAAGACTGCGGCGACGAAATCGCCCCACGCTATTTGGTTACCGACCGCAGAGTTGAGTTCGGGAGATACGAATCCAATCACGATGAAGTTCATTCCCAAAAAGCGAAACGCATGGAGAGAGGCGAGGATTCGTAGTGCGTTAGCGCGGGGCAACGAACGAAGCATCGGCCATACGTAGAGACTGGCCACTACGAAGCTGGCGATGAAGGCTCCAATAACGCTTACAACGAAGGGAAGATTGAAGTTATTTGGCATAAAAATACATTTTATTTTGCGTTGTGAATCTTTTGAGGAACCGCGCACAGCAGACTCGCCTTCCGCGGCCAAGTCCGCTGAGTTCCTCTCTTGTTTGGTGCCGCGTACGGCGGCTTGTGCGCTATTGAGGAACTCGCCCAAAACGGCGGCGCTGTCAAGCACGCCCCGCGAAGAAACAGCGAGTTCCTTCGTTGTCTCGGGGCGCGCATCCGCCGCCTTTGGGCTCCTGAGGAACTCGCCCAAAACGGTCGCGGTGTCAAGCGCGCCGCCTAAAGGCTTGACGAGTTCCTTTGCTGTCTGGTGGCGCGCAGCCCCGCCCTTTGGGCTTCCTAACCGACTGTGAATTTCAGCTATTGCTGAACCGGCCCACCGCCAATCAGGCCAGCTAGCGGGAGGAGGGGGCCAACGGGAACATATTCGTGGTCCATCAGTTTCTCTTTCGACAGTGGCAACGTGTCCATGACGGCGTGGGCTTCGTCAACGGTCTTCACGTCAAGAAAGAGAACCACTCCTCGGCCGTCGCCCCTTGAGTACCACTGACGGATCCTGCCGTCGAGATAGAGCTTCACCGTCGCTCGGATCTCGGCCGGCATGACGTTCATGATCTGCTCACGAGTCGCTCCTTGTTTGGCAGTCAGTATGACCATTACTTCCGTAGTCTTAGGCGACGGCACCCCCGGGGGCGGCTGGGGCGATGGCTCAGATTGGGCCACGGATGCCGCTGGAAGCAACGACATAAGTAAAGGGAACAGTAGCTTCATCGTTTACCTCGATTCAGTTTGGTTCAGTAACCTTCGTTATTAGATTACATTCGTAATCTAATAAATCAAAATTTTTTTACGGCGCTAGGTTGCTGGCAAATGTTTCCACATAGAATGAGCGCGCGGCGGCCAGTGCGCGTTCCCGGGCTTGCCGGTTCGCTATCGCCCGGGCGGCGACGAGTGCGCCAGCCATCCCAGAGAACAAAATGAAGGAGCGACCGCGCTTTTCCTCAACGTTGGCGCCCGGAATGTAGGGAAGCATGCGTTCGCGATAGGCCAACATGGAATGATGGATTCGCTTGCGGACCTCCAAAGGCTGCCGGGCGATCTCCGCCGCCAAGGCTGCAAGCGGGCAGCCAGTTCCAGGAGCACTCAGGTGTTTTGCGCTAAGGTAGTGCTCGATCACTGCTCGCAACTCGGCGCCCTTCGGGGCAGCTTCCGCGACTGCCACCAATCGATTGCCTTGCTCTTCAAAAGCCCGCGCGACCGCCCCTGCGTAAAGATCGCCTTTGCTCTGGAAATGGCGATAGAAACCGCCTTTTGTCAAACCGAGTTCCTTCATGACCTGGCCGATGCCGTTCATCTCAGACCCGTGCTCTCGGAACGACCGCGCGGCCGTCGAGAGGATCTTCTCGCGGGTCTCGACCTTCTGCTCCACGGGATACCTCACGCTCATAAGATTACGATGGTAATCGCAAAGATGCAAGGCCTTTTCAGGAAGCTCTGTACGAGACGGTAAAGGAGGGTGGGATGTTGGTAAGGCTCCAATCCTAACGACAAGTCAGGATTAGGGGCAGCGGCCAACGGCATCTCGCCGTCGATGTTACGCTCCATTTTGCAGGATGCTTCTTTGAATCACGCCATTTACCCCGACCTAAAAGGAAAGTTTGCACTTATCACCGGCGCCAGCCGTACTAACGGCATTGGCGCGGCCACTTGCCGTGCGCTGGCGGCGCAAGGGGCAAATATCTTATTCACCACCTGGCAGGCCTATGATCGAGAACGACTGCACGGCGCCGATGAGAACGGCCCCATGGCACTGGAGCAAGCACTGTTGAACTCGGGCGTGAAGGTGCGGCGCTTGGAAATCGACCTGGCACATTCAAATAGCGCGACTAAAGTCTTGGATGCGGCGCAGGAGTGGCTGGGCTTGCCGGACGTCCTGGTGAACAATGCGGCCCACTCCACTCCTGATGGGTTTGAACTGCTGGATGCAGCCAAGCTTGATGCGCATTACGCCGTGAACATGCGCGCCGCCCTCTTGTTGGCGGTAGAGTTCGCCAGACGCGCTAAAGCGCTGGGCCGTCTGAGTGGTCGTATCATCAGCATGAGCTCCGGGCAGGATTGGGGGCCGATGCCGGGAGAACTGGCCTACGTCGCGACCAAAGGCGCAATTGAAGCATTTACGCTCAGCTTTGCGTCTGAGTTGGCTCCTCTCGGCATTACGGTCAATGCATTTGACCCAGGCGCAACAGATACGGGCTGGATGACGGAGCAAATGCGACGCGAATGGAGCGTGCCGTCGGGAGTGGCAAAATTCAATCAACCGGACGATGCCGCCCGCGTGATAGTCTTCCTTGCCAGCGATGCCGCTCGACATTTGACCGGGCAGGTGATCCACGCCCGGGGGAGCGCAGTTTAGCGGGCGATCCTTTTCCTCAGCACGTCCAGTAACGGCCATGTCTTACCGATAGCTTCCCGAAGCGCGGCAAACCGGGGGTCGGTGAGCCCTAACTGAAAACGAAAGAATAGATAACAAAAACAAATATCAGGGGGCTCAGAAGAAAGATAAGATAAGATTATGGAAAGAGCTGCGAGTGCGGCCCTTCATCCCTGCTCTGATGAACCCGATTGCGAAGCATGTCTAAATCAAAGCCGCCACGGCTGCTGACAGAGGAGCGACGCCGCGAGATTCTGGGCATTCTGGATCAGAACGGCCGCGTCACGGTGGAGGAAGTTGTTCAGAAATTCGGCATTTCGGCTGTTACCGCGCGTAGCGATCTCGATGCGCTTTCGCAAAGCGGAAACCTGATCCGGTCGCACGGGGGCGGCATCCGGCCGTTGACGGCTGCTCCGGAACACTCTCTCACGGCGCGCAAAGCGATGCACCACGAGGAAAAGGTGCGAATTGCCCAGGCTGCGGCACAACTGATCCGTCCACTGCAGACGGTGATTCTCTGTTCCGGTTCTACTTCCGCCGAACTGGCACGCCAAATTTTTCTGAGTACGCCGGAGAGCATAACCGTGATCACGTATGCACTGAATGTCGCGACCGCATTAGCGGAAATACCGAACATTTGTTTGGTGATGCTCGGCGGATTTCTCCGCAGCCCCTCGACCGCTTTAGTGGGTCCGCATGCGGAGCAGATGCTCCAATCTCTGCATGCCGACCATTGCTTTCTAAATACCGTAGGTCTTGACGCCGACATCGGATTGACGACGCTCGACATTATGGAAGCACAGTTAAATCAGCGCATGATCAAAGCCGCTACAGAAGTAACCGTGATGGCGGATTCGAGTAAGTTCGGCCATCGTAGCCTCTCATTGATTGCGGACTTCCGATCGGTTCGCCGCGTGATTACGGATGGCAAAGCTCCGGCAGAGGACATTACCAAGCTGCGATCACGCGGCGTCGAAGTTATCGTCACTTGATCAAGTAATAACTTTGCCCGCTACCCATACGTTGTGAACTTGGAAATCGTCGTCAAACCGAACCAGGTCGGCCGCGAGCCCGGGAGCGATGCTGCCCCGCAGGTGTTGAATTCCGAGCAAGGCCGCAGGCGTGCCGCTTGCCATTTGAACTGCGTCTGTGATAGACAGGCCCACTTTTTTGACCATGGTGCGGACTTGATCGATCAATCGCGTGGCGCTTCCCGACAGGGCCGAGCCGTCGGCCAAGGCGCAGTAGCCTTGTTCCACCCGACAGGGCAGGGCGCCAAGGGTAAATTTCGATCCGATCGGCAATCCGGCCCCGGCCAGCGCATCGCTGACTAAGGCAATCCGCTGCGGACCTTTGCAGCGAAATGCCATTTTCATCAAGGTTGGCGAAACGTGAAAACCGTCGCCGATCAATTCACAGGCGAGAGCATCTTCGGTCAGCGCGTATTCGGCAAGCCCGGCTTGCCGGAACAATCCTTTCTTGGTTGCCGACGACATGGCATTGAAAAGATGTGTCACTTTGCGCGCGCCATGCTGTAAGGCCTGCGCGGCTTGCTCTTCGGAGGCTTCGGTGTGCCCCAGGCTCATACAGATGCCGGCTTCCGCAGCCCGTGTGATCAACTCGACGGAATTGGGCAACTCCGGTGCAATCGTCATTTGCGAGACGGATTTGGAATTCTCGACAAGCCAATCGATATTCTGTCGCGTTGCCGGCTGCAGCAGCCGCGGATCCTGCGCGCCTGCCCTGGCGGGAGCGAGGTGCGGCCCTTCTAAGTGCATCGGCAGAACGTTAATGGTCAACTTACTTCGAACAGCATTACAGGTCTGCGTAACTGCCGCGATGTGTGGGTAAGTTGTGGTAGCCAGAGTTGGACAAAGCGCGGTAGTTCCGCCACTGAGATGGAAGTTGCCGATCTTGTCGAAGGCATCCGCGGTATTGTCCAGAAAATCGGCGCCCGCGCCGCCATGCACATGGACGTCGATGAATCCCGGGGCCAGATACTGTGCGTCGCCGTCCCAAAAATCGCCTCTGGGTGGCGAGCCTTGTCCGAGATCGACGATGACCCCGTTTTCAAACTGAACCCAGGCGTCATCGAGTATCTGCGTGGGTAGTACGAGTTTTACTGAGCGAATACCGTTCATAACCTAACCGACAACGTTTATAGTCTGCCGACATCCGGCGAGACCATAGTACGCAATGTAAATCCGGCGGCAGCGAAATTCAACGCATCTCTTTCTTTTATTTATTATTCCTGACGTTATTGGCGCTACAACTTTGTTTTGTTTTTTGCTATTTTCGACTCATGTCCACCATGTGGGAAGAAATCAGCCAGCAGCCGGCAGCGCTTGAGGAAACTCTTCGGGAGGAGTGGCCGCGCGTGCAGGCGCTGCGCTCCTATTTCGTCGACCATCCGGTGCAGTTGATTGTGCTGGCGGCGCGCGGCACTTCCGACAATGCGGCTCAGTTTGGGAGGTACCTGCTCGAAATTACGACCGGGATTCCGGTTTCGCTGGCGGCTGCCTCGGTCCAAACTCTGTATAAGGCGAAAATCCATTTTCGAAATGCGCTGGTGGTGGCAGTCTCGCAAAGCGGCGAATCCACAGACACTAACATCGTGTTGGAACAAGCGAGGGCGGCGGGCGCGTTCACCATCGGAATTACAAACGAACCCGAGAGTGCCCTGGCGCGGCTTGCACAACATACGATGTTTGTCCATGCCGGCAAAGAGCGGAGCGTTGCGGCGACGAAAACCTATACCGGACAACTGCTGTGCTTTTATCTGCTGGCTTATGCGCTGGGCGCGCCGATCAAAGTAGAAGAGTTGCAGAGGATCGCCGGCTACGCGCGGGCGGCGCTGACTCTCGACGCCGACATTCGGCAGCGCGCGGAACGCTATCGTTTCATGCAGCGGGCAGTATGCGTTGGCCGCGGGTTGAATTATTCGAATTCCTTCGAATCCGCCTTGAAATTGATGGAGACCTGTTATGTGGTGGCCGAACGATTTTCGTCGGCCGATCTGTTGCACGGCCCCATCGCCATGCTCGAGGAATCTTTTCCCGCGTTCGCGTTTTGTCCTCCCGGAGTCACGTCGGGCCCGATGCGCGAGCTCCTGGAACGGCTGCAAGGCATTAAAGCAGAAGCTTTGGCCGTGACGGATGCCAGCTATTCGGATCTGACGGGCCTAACGGGCGCGGCCCGCAATGCCCTCGTGATTCCGGAGAAACTGGCGCATGCAGGCGATCTGCCGGCAGACGTTTACACTCCGATTCCCTACATCATTCCCATGCAACTGCTTGCTGCGCACCTGGCGAAAGCAAAGGGATTGGACCCCGATCACCCGCGCACCTTAAGCAAGGTGACGAAAACGGTATAAGTCATTCGATAGGAGTGTCCGGCCCGAAAGAATCCGCCAAAAGAAAGCAAAACAAAGACCCGGTTTGTCGAGTACACTAGTCATTACTTGCACTTGCCATGAGTGCAGGTAACCCTCGTCTCTGGATGCTGAAACGAAAACGAAACAGACTGCTGGCCGCGGAACGCCGTAGAGAAATACTCGGAATTCTGGGCCAAAACGGCCGCATTACTGTGACTGAGTTGGTGGAGCGTTTTGGCGTTTCCGCCGTTACGGCACGGGGGGATCTGGATGCGTTGTCGGAAACAGGCGAGCTCGTTCGTTCGCATGGCGGCGGTGTTCGACCGCTTACCGGTACGCCCGAGCACCCGTTGCGCGCGCGCGAACGCATGCACCGGGAGGAGAAAGAACGCATCGCGCAAGCCGCGGTCGCTCTTATCAAGCCGTTGCAGACCGTCATTCTGTGTACCGGATCCACGTCAGCGGCACTTGCCTCGGAAATACGCGGCAACGGTCTTGAAAACATCACGATCATTACGTATGCGTTGAACATTGCGGAAAATTTCGCAGAGATGCAAAACAGCACGGTGATTATGCTCGGGGGAGTCTTGCGTCATCCCTCGACGGCGTTTGTCGGCCCGCATGCCGAGCAGATGATGAGCGCTTTGCATGCGGATCATTGTTTTATGAGTACGGTCGGTTTGAACGTTGAAGTGGGGCTTACGACATTGGACATTATGGAAGCCCAACTGAATCGCCGCATGATTGAAGCGTCGGCGGAAGTGACGGTTCTCGCTGATTCGAGCAAGTTCGGTCATCGCAGCCTTGCCTTGATCTGCGATTTCCGGCATGTCCGGCGAGTGATTACCGACAAAGGCGCGCCGCAGGCGGATGTCGACAAATTGCGCACGCGCGGTGTCGAAGTCGTGCTTGCCTAGGCTTCGGACTTTCTTTTAATTTGCTTTTAATTGACAATTTCTTTCCTGTGCCCTTACAATCATCTTCGCGGTTGCAAACCAGAACGTTTGCAACCTTCGTGATACGTGCTCGGCGGTCGGCTGGCTACAGATTGTGGCGGCCGGCCGTTTTTTTGTTTGTTTTCTTGATCCACGTGAATGCGCGGATGGCGGACGCCGCCACAGATCTTCCGTTAATGCCGCTACCACAAAGCGCCTCGGCTGAAGCGGGCGCGCTGGAGATTACGGGCGCATTCTCTATTTCAGTGTCGGGCGCCGGCGCGGCGGACGATCGCGTTCGCGGCAGCGTGGAACGCATTTTCGCGCGGATCCAACGCCAGACGGGAATTCCAATGCAGCGACGGATAGTGGATAACCAGACGGCGAGTCTTCGCATCATCGTGGCGCACAAAGATCACCGGGCGCCGCAAAGCCTTGGCGATGACGAGACGTATTCGATTCGGGTGGCGAATGGACAGGTGCAGCTTTCCGCTGCAGCCCCGCTTGGCGCGTTGCGCGGCGTGGAAACGTTTTTACAGCTTATTCAGCAGAATGAGACAGTCGCCGGGCAGCAAAGCAAACCGGGCTTTTCCGTTCCAGGCGTGACGATTCAGGACAGCCCGCGTTTTGGGTGGCGTGGGCTATCGCTTGATGTATCGCGCCATTTTCTTCCTGTTGCCGATGTCGAGCGCACATTGGACGGGATGGCGGCGGTGAAATTGAATGTCCTGCACTGGCATCTTTCCGACGACCAAGGTTTTCGCGTTGAGAGCAAAAAATATCCGAAGCTTCAGCAAGTCGCTTCCGAGGGTAACTACTACACACAAAACCAGATTCAGGAAGTGATCGCGCATGCGCGCAGTTTGGGCATTCGTGTGGTTCCGGAATTCGATATGCCCGGCCACGCGGCAGCGATTCTGGCGGCGTATCCTACGCTTGCGACGGGGCCGGGGATACAATCGGTCGCGCATAACTTCGGCGTGCTGACGCGCCTGATGGATCCGACGAAAGAATCGACTTACCGCTTTCTGGATGGACTGATTGCGGAGATGGCGAAGCTATTTCCCGACGATTATTTTCATATCGGCGGCGACGAAGTGGAGCCGACGGAGTGGAATCAAAACGTCGACATACAGGCCTTTATGCGGCAGCACGGAATTGGCGACGCCAAGGGTCTACAGAGTTACTTCAGCCAACGAGTGGTGAAGATTGTGATTAGCCACGGAAAACGCGTCGCGGGATGGGACGAGATTCTTCAGCCCGATCTACCGAAAACGGTCGTTATCCAATCCTGGCGAGGACAAAAATCGCTGTGGCAGGCGGCGAGCCAAGGCTACGACGTCATTCTTTCGGCCGGCTACTACCTCGATTTGATGCAACCGGCGAGCGAGCATTATGCGATTGACCCGATGCGTCTTCCGCCGGCGAGTGATGGACAGGCTGATGCGAATGAAGCTGTTCCGCCACCATTGACGCCGGAACAGACGAAACACATTTTGGGAGGCGAAGCGGCGATGTGGGAGGAACTCGCGGTCCCCGAGAATCTGGATGCGAAGCTTTGGCCTCGGCTGGCGGCCATTGCAGAGCGCCTTTGGTCGTCCGAGACGGTTACCGACACAGATTCCATGTATCGTCGGCTGGCGATTACAAATCGCTGGCTCGAGTTTCTCGGCTTATCGCAACGCACCAGCCTGGTGCGGATGCGGCAAAGGCTGGCCGGATCGTTCCCGCGCGGTCCACTCGATACGTTTTCGACGATACTCGAACCGGTGAAAGGATACGAGCGCGATTCGGAAAAGTATCAGACAGAGACGCCGCTGAATCGCTTGATAGATGCCATTCCGCCGGAAAGCGATGCGGCGCGCGAGTTTCGGAATAAAGTGGATGCCTATCTAGCCGAAAGTGCCGAAGCGAGAAAAAATGACGCTGGCTTGAAGCAGGAACTGCTTCGCCAATTGGCGGCTTGGCAGAAGAGTGCAGCCGATGTTCGGCCAATGATGGAGGCAAACGGGTTGCTCACCGAGGATATACCGGTTGCCGATACGGTGAACGCATTGTGCCGGGTAGCGCAGGAAGCCATTACGCGCCTGGATACGGGCAACGGGGACGCTAGTTGGAAAAAAGGGGCAGCGGCGGCGGTTGAAGCTGCGCTGCGGCACCAGGACAGTATGCTGATTCCGATCGCGCCGGCGGTTCAAAAGCTGGTGAGCGCGGTTTCCGGCGGGTGAAGCTTTCCGTTAAGACAGGGTTAACGTCTGTCGTTATTCATTTGCTCTCGCAGAATTGTATTAATCCTACTGAGATGGCCATCGCCTTTCGCTTTGAGCCAGTCGAGAACATCGTTATCTATTCGCAGTGAAATTTGCGTTTTCAGCGGGCGATAGTATTTACCCACATTGGCGTTTTGCCACATTTCCAGAGGAAGGATCGGGGCATCCGGATCATTATCCAGGCCGCGGTCCCGTTTCTCGTAAAGCTCTTTTGTCCGATCGCTGATCTTCACCTGCTTAGCTGAATTGGTCCTGGTATATGCTTTGCTCATGCTTAACTACCTTTCTTGCTGAGATGATGTGAATGACTTCTTCACCTTCCGGTAAGGGTTCTACAAATACAACCAGCAGCAAAACTAAGTTGCGAGTCATTCCGATGGCTTGACGCCGCTGTTCCACTTGTTCCGCGATGTAGTAGTTTTCGGTCGAGACCACAAAAGGATCGGAGAAAACTTCCCTGGCTACCTCAAACGAAATGCCATGAGATTTCTTATTCCGTTCCGCTTTCTCCGGGTCCCAGGAAAACCTCGTTCTAGGAGACACAATAGTTACATACAATTTTGTATCACAGAAATGAATTATGACCAAGCGGCACGAACGGAGCTTGGTTTGACGGTTTCCTGCATCCAATGTGCCCGGAGAACCGTCAATGAGTCGTGGTGACAAACCCCGCGCAGGCGGTTCCGGCGTCGTTCGACGCGGCCGCCGCGGGTGCAAACGACGCGCCCACTACTCATTCCCGCCGCCAGCCCGAACTGGACGCTTTGCGTGGGCTCTTGTTGGTATGGATGACACTGACTCATTTGCCAACGCACGTCAGCGTCTACAGCAATCAGCCGCTTGGGGTTGTATCGGCCGCGGAAGGATTCATCTTCCTGTCGGCGTTGTTGTGCGGTCGCGTTTTTGACCGCAAGCTGCGGGAATCCGGACCGCGCGAAGTCTGGAAGCGGCTTGGCGGGCGGGCGGCACGGCTGTATGGCTACCATCTGCTGCTGTTGGCTATTGCATTTACAGTAGTTGCCAAAATCGCAGTTCACACCAAGCGCCCAAGCCTGGAAGGATTGGTCGATTTCTTTCTTGCTCATCCGGCGCGGGCTGTCGTTTCGTCGATCCTGCTGATTTACCGGCCGCCGCTGCTCGACATCCTGCCGATGTACATTCTGTTCCTGGTGGGGACACCGGCGGTGCTGTGGGTTGCGAGGCGTTGGGATTGGCGGGTCGTTCTGATACCGAGCCTATTGATTTGGGCTGCGGCGCAATTCGGACTTCGTACCGCCCTGTATTCGTTGACGGTGAATGTGACGCATCTAGCGATTCCATTCAGCGCACTCGGCGCGTTTGATTTGTATGCGTGGCAACTGTTGTGGGTGACCGGATTGTGGATCGGCGCGGGACAACCTTCGCTTCCTCCTCTTTCCTGGGCGCCGAAGACGGCGATTGTGTGCGCGGCGGTGATTGCGATTTTTTTCCTGTACGTCCGGCATTCGTTTCTGTGGGACATTCTGAACGCTAATAGCTGGGCGCCGCTCACCGACAAGTGGCACCTCGGCTCGTTTCGACTGCTGGATTTTACGGTGATGGCAATTCTCTTCAGCGCTATCCAGCCTTGGTTTGCCAAATGGCTCGCAATTAAGCCGCTGGTGCTGTTGGGACAGGCATCGCTGGAGGTTTTTTGCGCGCATCTACTGGTTTGTTTCGCCGCGCTGGCGTTGGTTGGAGATGGGGTCGGTATATCGATTACTACGGAAATCGCAATCGTGTCGGCGGCAATTCTTTTCCTTTATCTGGTGGCGCGGCTGTTTGAGAGACAAAGGAAACCGACGGCGCGACCACGGCGCGAAGATTGAGATTGCGGCGGTAGTACAGTAGGCCATGAATGCGACTGACCGTCATCCTTTTCTTCTTAGTTGGTTCGTTTGCGTGGGGTAAGACTCCGGTTGTTCTTTCGACGGATGTCGGCAACGAGATTGACGATCAATGGGCGATTGCTCATCTGCTGGTGAGCGGTAATTTTGACGTTCGTGGGATTCTATCGGCACAAGCTCCCAGCCTGCCTTCACCGTCGGCGCACGCAACATACAAAGTGCTTGTCGATGAAGTGGAGAACCGGCTCGGCATGCGCGAGCATCCGCCGCTTCTGGAAGGAGCGAGTACTCCCTTAACGAGTATGAAAAGCGCGCAGGACAGCGAAGCGATGCATTTTCTGATTGACGTTTCGAAAGACTTTTCGAAGGAGCATCGGCTGATTGTGCTGACGATTGGCGCCGCTACCGACGTTGCCTCTGCGATTATTACCGATCCCACAATCGTCGAGCGTATCGAAGTGGTGGCGATGGGGTTCAATAATCTATCGAGTAACGGTGGAAAAGAATTCAATGTTGAAAACGATCCGGTTGCGTGGCGCGCGATTTTGCAGTCGGCGGTTCCGGTGACGATAGGATCCGGCGATGTTTGCCGCGCCTATCTCGCAATGCCGTTTGACAAGGCCGCCGCGCTGCTGGCGAACAGTGCTATCGGTGGATGGTTGTGGCAGGAATATCAGGAGTATTATTTCCGCCATATCAAGCCGCTGCGTGTGAACGATTTCTCCAAGCCGTGGATCATCTGGGACATCATCACGATGGCGTATGTGGAGGGAATCGCGGAACATGAGACAGTGGCGCGGCCGGTGTTGGGCGACGATCTGTCATTTGAGAAAGGATCGGATCCAGCGAAGACGATTAATTGGATTACGACGGTCGATTCGGCGAAGCTTTGGAAAGAGTTTGCCGCCGCGCTCTCTAGCTACGAAAAGACGCATGCCATTGCGCCGCAAGGATGTGTGCGAAACTGATGCGCGCCGCCGTTCTTCCCTCTCCGCATGAAGCGCTGGAACTTCGCGACGTTCCCCGGCCGTCTGTGATGGACGGTCAAGTTCTGTTACGGGTTCGCGCGTGCGGTGTCTGCCGCACGGATCTTCACATCGCGGAGGGCGAGCTCCCGCAGCGAGTGGAGAATTTGATTCCGGGCCATCAGATCGTGGGCGAAGTTGTCGAGGGCGCAACAGACAAGCTGCCGATTGGTACGCGGGTGGGCGTGTCGTGGATTGGAGGCACGGATGGAACGTGCTGGTTTTGCACACACGGTCATGAGAATCTTTGCGACGCTCCGGAGTTCACCGGCTATACGCGTCATGGCGGCTATGCCGAATACGCGGTGGCGCGGAACGACTTTGTGTTTCCGCTACCGGCGGGCTTAGAGGACATGCACGCCGCTCCGCTGTTATGCGCGGGAATCATCGGATTTCGAAGCTTGCGTGTGGCTGAAGTGGAGAAAGGCGAACGCGTGGGACTGTTTGGATTTGGAGCCTCCGCGCATTTAGCGATCGCCGTGCTGCACGCCTGGAATTGCGACGTGTATGTGTCGACGCGCGGTGAAGCGCATCGGCAATTTGCCAAATCTCTTGGCGCGGTTTGGGTGGGAGCGGAGCAGGAGAAGCCGCCGGTTGCGCTCGATCGCGCGGTAACGTTTGCGCCGAGCGGCGATGTGGTTGTTGCGGCCTTGTCATCGCTACGGAAAGGCGGCATATTGGCGATCAATGCGATTCATCTCGATCGCATGCCGCAGTTCGATTACGACACGCTGCTTTGGGGAGAACGGCAAATTCGGAGCGTCGCGAACATGACCCGCGACGATGCGCGGGATTTTCTGCAACTCGCCGCAGATATCAAGCTGCAGCCAAGCGCCACGAGGTTTGCGCTTGAGGACGCGAACGAAGCGCTGCGCCGCGTGAAAAGCGATTCGCTGGATGGCGCGGCAGTGATTGTCCCATAGTTTTTACCGTGTATAAAAAAAGGGAAAGGCGGTTTTCGCGGCGATTGAAGCCCACTGAGTGGTATAAGAAGTGGATACGATCTAAGTCTACACGATGAGACGCCGCGATCTGGTAACTGGAGCTGCTCTCGCCGCGATGGCTGCGGAAAGCCAGCAGCCGAGTCCGGAAACAGTTTACATTCCTACTGTCCAGCGAGTGGAAGACCGAAACTTTCTCCACAACTTCATGGACGAGTTCTCCTTCGCCGATCTGGTGACGGCAGCACCGACTATCCGCATTACTCACATTCCGGTTGTACTTGATCGCAATGCAGGCCCATATGGCACCATTTACGGTCATATTTCGCGCAACAATCCGCAGCAGCAGGCGTTCGACGGGAAAGCGCAGGCGGTCCTGGTGTTTCACGGACCGGAATCTTATATTTCCCCGACCTGGTATGCGAAGGCTGAGTCCGTGCCGACGTGGAATTTTGCCGTCGTGCACGCCAGCGGGAAGCTGAAGCCGATTGCGGACAAAGCCGATCTGCACGAACTGCTGGCGAAACTCATTCATAAATTCGAGGGCCGTTACCCCCAATCAACTTACGATTTCTCCAAACTTCCCGACAATTACGTTTACCCCATGATAGGTGGCATTATCGGTTTTCAAATGCAGATTGAAGAGCTGGAAGGAAAGTGCAAACTGGGCCAGGAACGGAGCGAAGTAGACCAGCAAAGTATCGTCAAGCATCTGGAAACGGCTTGGCATGAGCCGACGATGGCGGAATTTACAGCCGCCTTTTACGAGCGCAAAAAGAAGTCAAGCTGAGCGGCTCGAACTGACCACAGGGGCGGGACTGAAGGCCCGCGCAGACCGAGGGTCTGCCTCACCAGGACCACTCATGGGACGGCTCAGTGACTTCGAAGTCCGAAGCAATATAGGGTGGAACTATGGTCTACGCTGTAGATTTTCCCGTCGTCGATGGCCAGTCCGCCAAAATGATTCCACGTTTTCATCGCGTCTCCACTTTGGTACAACGGTGTACCCGTCTTTGCGTCTAATGCCATCAGCACCGCTGGATGAGTTCCGGCTCCTCGTTCATCGGTGGTCAGCAGATTCTGCTTCCATTCCTGCTCGCTCTTGAAATTCGTCTTACCGAGCTGCTTGTCTTGCCTTGGATTTTCGCCTGTGGCGACGACGAACAGTACACCGTTTGCAAGGGCAGGGGCATCCGGGAGATTCATATCCGGCGAGATCCAAGCGAGCTTTAAGAAAGGTTTGCCGCCATTATCCATTTCGACCCGGAACGCGATCACTGAACCATGTGGGGCGTCACCGTTACTTCGTACTGTTTTCCCCAGCGCCTTCGCCGTTTCGCCCCAAAGCGTTACGTAAATCCAAGGCTGGCCTTCTTCGTCCTTCCAAAGGGCGGGGGCTCCCCAGATTCCTTTTTCCTCCAGTACCTTCGCTTCGTTGCCGAGCTGTGGAGACAAATACAAAGCGCTGTGATGGTCCTTATCGCCAAGCGAATCGGCATCCAACAGGTACACGACAGATTCCTTGCCGCCGCCGACAATCAAGTGATAGTTCTTGTACGCGAACCACAGATGGCCGCCCGAAGGAAGATCGAGATCTTTCTTATTAACCTCATTCCAGTTCAACGGAGTGAAATAGTCGACAATGTTCAAGGCCGGGGTGGAGGCCGCAAGAAAGGTGCTGCCGAAATCGCCATTAGGTGGGTTAAATAAGCCATCGCCAGTGGTCGCGTAAAGCATGCCATTCTGTCCAATCGCAGTTCCACCTCTCGCCCACATCCCGCCACCAGACCCAGTTCGGACTAACATTTCATAGCCGGCCCGATGTGTCGGGTTATCCACCTGCATGGAGTAAATCCCGGAACGATCGCCGCCGCAGCCTTGCGACGTAGTCGTATAGATGAACCCGTTGTTTAGGTTCAAGCTCCATGGTTTCGAGAATGCGGGCACGAACTGATAGGGGCCAAAGCGAATGTCTCCGGTGCCGAGATCCAAGCCGAATAACCGGCCGTCATAGGCGAGAGCAAAAATCATGTTTTGCCGGCGGTCTATGACAGGCGTTGCATTCACAGCATTTGGACACAAATAGAAGGACTCCGCCTTGGCGCTGACAAAGCTCTGAAATGTTCGCTGCCAAACCACGGTGCCGGTTGCCGCATCTACTGCAAAGAGACGGTTCGAACTTCCCGCAACGTAGACCAAGGCCTTAACACCCGAAGGCGTCACGATATCGCGCGCGACGATAGGCGCAGTGAGGGCGTTGAGCGCGAGGGGTTGGTTGTCCAGTTGGACAGACCATTTCAATTCCAGGTCCGCCGCGCTATCCGGCTTGAGCTTAGTTTCCTCCGGCGCCCAGCCGGAGCGCTGCGGATCGTGCCCAAATGTGGGCCAGTCGGCGTCAAGTGAGATCGTCGAGCTCAACAAGAGAAGGACGCAAACGACTTGCGGAACGAAGTTTTTCATGGTTGCTCAGTGTCGAACGCCGTTGCGCCCAAAACATCGAGTTTCACACACGAATATGTGCCGGGCCCAGGGTAGCCGGTTCCTAGTGGCGCTGCGGGACTATCTTACTCGCTGCAGCCAGGCGACCTGGGATCGAGGGCGTGGTCGTCGCACCGTGCTCCGTTAGTGATGGCATACGACTCACCGCGAATGGCGCGAACTTGCGTCCACGTATCGTCGTTGCAATTATGCCCACGGCCCCATGGGAACCCGCCGTTGAGGTGATAGGGCGTCTTATAGCAGGAGTGATACCCGCTGACCGGACTGGGAGGAGGCGCCGTTATTTTGTGGTGCGGCGAGTATCGATAGTAAGTCAGCCACGGGCCGTTGTAGGTGCAGGGATGAACCATCGGCTTTCGGCCGGGGCAGGTCCCGTGATTGCAATAAGTGGTGGAGTAGTCAAGCACCGCAAACCTCGATGGATTATTGTCCTTATAGTGCAAAACGACAGTTCCGGAGTGCTGAAAAGCGCCAGCCAGCGACTTGTGCCAAACCTGAACCGAGCTTCGGTAGCAAGCGCCGCAGCTTGACGCAGCTGTCATATCCGGCGCAACCGCCGCATTGGGAAACAAGCCTTCCTCGCGCAGAATGGCGGCCAGATTACCCAGCGCCTCGATCTCTTCGGGTTTTGCAGCGGAGGGGACTCTCGCCATCAAAGCCGCGGCCCGGATTGCGCTGCCGACCTCGACTCCTTTTTCTATGGGGTCGATTGGCTCTAATGTCCCAGGACGATACAGCCCCATGGTGTCCGAGTCCCAACCGTCCGGGATGTCATCTCCGCCGATCTGCTGAATCATCGACTTGCCGGTCGAGGACACGATCTGCGCGCTTACCTCGGTACGCCCTACGGTTGCGGTGTTATCCTCGTTGTCGCCGTCGGCAAAGTACTCACTGAACGTCTCAAGCGCAACCCCGCCGAGTTTCACGCTAAGCGTTTCGGGTGTACGCGCGCCTACAATGATTTGCCTTGCAGCCGCGAGGTCGGTGTCATTCGCCGCTTGTAAGCCGATGGCGCTTCGGACAGGCAGGTCGATAGCTACGGCGTCAATGAAAAGTCTTCCGTTAGTTGCAGGTGCCCGGCTTGCACCGAGAGCGAGATTTGATAACAGGCCGAGCTCGCCCGCAAAGACTTGACCGTCCAATTCGCTTGCCAGTGCAGTGGGCAGCGCGCTCGCAAGATTAAGGCTTCGGGCTGCGCTGGGCGCATGAAACGCCCCATTCTGCAGCCAGACGTCATCCATCGAGTGTCCGGATATGGCGATTGTCCTTCCCCAAGCATCGAGAAGCCGAGCGCTCATTTCCGTCGACCCGTCGGGCGTTCGTGCTTCGAAATACACAATGTTGCCCTGATATTGATAAGCTCCCGCTACGCCGAGCTGGGAGTCAGCCAGGAAAATCGTTATCTTGGGCGCTTCTTGAGCCTGACTCTGTGCTTGCAGCGCAGTGGCCACGACCACAGCAAGACACGCTGTTCTTAAAACATCGGAAGCTAACCGTTTCAACATGCTGTTTTCTCCGTTTCATCGCGAATTGAGAACCTTGGTTGGAAGCACAACGGCCAACCGGGATTGGGATGATCCGTCACGCTTCGTTCTAATAGGGTTACTGTAGGAGGAAAATGACCAGAATGGGTCTTAAGGACACCCGAAGAAAACCCTAAGACTCGTTAATAGGCATTTTGAGGGAGCCGAACGGATGTTTCAGTTTGGAGAATTCCGACTCGATGTGCGCGAGCGCCGTTTCACCCGGGGAAGTTCCGAGGTCCCGCTGCCGCCGAAAGCATTTGATTTGCTGGCGCTCTTCGTGGCGCATTCGGGCGAACTCCTCACCAAGGAAGTGCTGTTGCGCGAACTATGGCCGCAGACCTTCGTCGAAGAAGGAGTCCTTTCCGTCTACGTGTCGGCTCTTCGCAAGGCGCTTGGTGACACGGCCGGAACTTCTAAGTATGCCGGTAAGTGCGCCGGCAAAACGGAGGCTGGGCCGCGGGCACAGACCGGCGATTGCCTGCCAACACTGAGACCCGCGACCGGCCCTTTGCCGACGAGCAACCTGATTGAGACGGTGCCGAAGAAGGGGTACAGGTTCGTTGGCACGGTGATCGAGATGAAAGCCGCCGAGCCGCCCCGACCGCGCGTACGCTTTCTTACGGTGACGATCGGGTCGATTACGTTACTGGCTGTCCTCTTTGCCGGGGAAATTTGGCAGCACGGGGGGAATCGAGAGCTGACGCAGTACGCACTGGAGAAGGCGTGGCCCCTTACCAGCTCTCCCGGAATCGTTTACCAACCCGCTGTGTCCGCCGACGGAAAGCGGGTCGCCTATGTCTGGGAGCCGTTTGATGGCGGTCCAATGAGGATTTACGTCCAGACGGTGGCTGGATCGGATCGCACTCCAGTTACCACCGGACCGGGGTACAGTGTCGCCCCGGCGTGGTCCCCCAATGGACAGCAGATCGCCTTTCTTTTTGGCACGCGCGACGGTGGTCCTGTCGACGTGATGCTGGCCGATCTCCGGAATCCGAATTCGCCACGCAAACTCGTTAGTTTGTGTATTTCGAAGCACGAACGCCCGACGGGTCGACGGAAATGAGCGCTCGGCTTCTCGATGCTTGGGGAAGGACAATCGCCATATC
>Ga0207085_1018_pt1 | contig 27412 bp, 24 predicted proteins | sample Alteio_BWMinHeat_53_FD_153542 | JGI IMG/M metagenome (GOLD analysis project Ga0207085, IMG submission 153542) | Enriched cells from forest soil in Barre Woods Harvard Forest LTER site, Petersham, Massachusetts, United States -... | ecosystem: Environmental > Terrestrial > Soil > Temperate forest >...
AGCGGTGTTGGTGCGGGAAGGGAAGCCGCTGTCGTCTTCATTGGCGGCTACGGGTATGTTTCCCGGCCTGGCGATTGACATGATGGAAGTTGGAGAGTCGACCGGCGCGCTGCCACAGATGTTAAGCAGCGTCGCGGAGTTTTACGAAGAAGATGTAGCCAACCGCATGGCTGCAATTTTGTCGCTGATAGAACCAGCGATTATGATTTTTATGGGCATTTTTGTGGCGTTTGTGCTGGTGGCGCTGTACCTGCCCATTTTTTCGCTGGCAGATTCGATCAGATAAATGGCAACAGAAATCATCAAGCCGAGAGAGCTTTCGGAAGAGACGGACCAGGCGCGGACTCTGGCTCGCCGATACCGTTATGAGTTTGTCGATTTGAAAGCAGCCAACATCGACGCGGAGCTCTTCCGTGCCGTGCCAGTGGATCTGATGTTCCGTTACCACTTCGTGCCGCTGCACGAACATGATGGAACGCTGGAGATCGCTCTTTCCGACCCTACGCGCGTTGTGCAAGTGGATGAACTCGCCATTCTGCTCGCGCGGAAGCTGCGGATCAAGGTAGCGACTTACTCGCAAATCGCCGATCTGCTGAAGAAGACGGAGCAGTCGCAGCGCGTTCTGGAGGAAGTCACCGAAGGATTCACGCTGGATGTCGTTGGGGACGACGAGAATGCGGATGAGACGCTTTCCATCGACCGGCTGACATCGGATGAAGGCGCGATCGCGCCCGTGATCAAGCTCGTCGATACGACAATCTTCAATGCGCTCGAGCGGCGGGCAAGCGACATCCATATTGAAACGCGCGACACCGAGCTCGTGATCAAGTACCGCATTGACGGTGTGCTGCAGTATGCGATGAGTCCGATTGCCAAGGAGTGGTATTCGGCGGTGATCTCGCGTATCAAGATCATGAGCGAACTGGATATCGCCGAGCGCAGAGTTCCGCAAGACGGGCGATTCCGAGTCCGCTACAAAAATCGTCTAATCGACTTCCGCGTTTCGGTGATGCCGACCATCCACGGCGAAGACGCAGTGCTTCGCGTCCTGGACAAAGAGTCGATGAGCGAGAAGTTTGCGAAGCTCTCGCTCGATGTGGTGGGGTTTGCCGACGCCGACTTGGCAAAATTCCGGCGTTACATCAAAGAGCCTTACGGCATGGTGCTGGTGACAGGGCCGACCGGATCGGGCAAAACAACCACGCTGTATGCGGCGCTCAGCGAGATCAAGAACGATGAAGACAAGATCATCACAATTGAAGATCCGGTGGAGTATCAGATCAAGGGAATCACGCAGATTCCTGTAAACGAGAAGAAGGGTCTCACGTTTGCCCGTGGATTGCGCTCAATTTTGCGGCACGATCCGGACAAGATCCTCGTCGGCGAAATTCGCGATCAGGAGACGGCGCAGATTGCCATCAATGCGGCGCTAACCGGCCACTTAGTATTCACCACCGTGCACGCGAATAACGTGCTCGATGTGCTGGGACGGTTTCTGAACATGGGCGTTGAGCCATATAACTTCGTGTCTTCGCTCAACTGCATCCTGGCGCAGCGGCTGGTACGCATTATTTGCCCGCACTGCCGCGAGCAGGTCCATTACCCCGATGAATATCTGCTCGATAGCGGCCTGAATCTCGATCAGTGGCGAAGCTTCAAGTTTTATGAGGGCCGGGGCTGCATCGAATGCAGCGGAACCGGATTCCGCGGGCGAACGGCTATTCATGAACTGCTCGATTTGTCGGAACGAATTCGCGAAATGATCCTCGAGAGACGCCCAACGTCGGAGATTAAACGCATTGCGCGCGACGAGGGCATGACGTTTTTGCGTGAATCGGCGCTCGATCGCGTGCGGCAGAACATTACAACGCTACGCGAAGCCAACAAGGTAACGTTCATCGAGAGTTGAGGAGAGGAAAGGGGTACCGACTGCCGATTCTTGAAAAGGTCCAGCGTTGGATTGCAGAACCACCGCCCGACCATATCTTTGAAATTAGCGAGCATGGGCTGGTGCAGGCGGATCCGCGCAATCCGGCAGCGCCCCGTATCGAACGTATTGGGGAGCGAGCGTTGCAGCCTTCGCCCAATGCATCGAACATTGTGTATCCGCAGGCTTATCGAGCGGCGCTCCAGCAGCTTACCGGAGCCTTGCCGGCGCGCAAGCGCACGGCTGCGTTGGTGATTCCGGACTATGCCGTCCGCATGGCTATTCTGGATTTTCAGGAGTTTCCCGCGGCGGAGGCGGATCGCTTGGCGCTGCTCCGGTTCAGGCTGAGAAAGAGTGTGCCATTTCATATTGATGAGGCGCGGGTTTCCTACTCAATACAGGTTCAGGAGCCGCAGCGCATCGACCTGCTTGCCGTTGCGATTGCGCGTCCGATTCTCGAAGAGTACGAATCGCTGTTTTCAGAGCGAGGCTACCGCGTCGGGTTAGTTATTCCTTCGTCGCTGGCGGCTCTTCCGTTGTTCGGGCGCATGGAGCCGAAGGCGGGTTTGACATTGATCGCGAAAATTGCCGGGTCGACTATTTCGGTGCTCTTGAATCATCAGGGGCGTCTGCGTTTGATTCGATCGCTGGATCTCTCTCTGGCAGAGCCGGGCGGCCGCGATGGCTATACAGACGCGGTGCTGGCGCTTCTGCAGCAGAGCGCCGCGTATGCGGAAGACCAAATCGGCAGTGCCGCGGAACGCATTTTGTTTTGCGGATTCGAAGACGAAACGGAAAGCATCGCGGAGATTGCGGAACAGGAATTCAATATGCCGGCGGCGCGCCTCCGTTCCAGGTTTGGCGCTCCGACGCAACAGAACGCCGGCGCTTTAGGACTACTGGAGCAATACGCGGCATGATGTCTCTCCAACCGGTGGTCAATCTTGCCTCCGATCCATTCCGGCGCGAGCGAGCCACCAATGCCTTCTATGGGCTGGCTGGTGTGGCGCTGTTTTGTTTGCTGATCGTGATGACGACTTTGTTTTTCCGTTCACGAGTGAAAGCCTCGCATATTCATGCGGAGATTGCTAAGGAAGAACAAACGTTACAAACGCTGCAATCGGAACAGAGGGGATATTCGGCGGTGCTTTCGCGTCCGCGGAACGCCGATATTTTTTCGCGAAGCGTATTCCTGAATGAGTTGATCGCACGTCGCGCGGTCAGTTGGACTCTTGTGTTTCGCGATCTCGAAACGGTCATGCCCGGAAACATGCGACTCGAAACCATCCGCCTTCCGCAGGCGCCGGCACGACAGAGTGGCGGGGTCAATCGCGTGCAGCTCGATATGACGGTCGGCACGGATAATCCCGAGACGGTAATCCAATTCCTGAAGAATCTGATCGGCTCAAATCTTTTTGGCGCGGCCAGTGTGGTCAGCCAAACTCCTCCTACGCAGAATGACCCGTTGTTCAAGTACAGGGTGAGCGTTTCTTATGCCCAAAAGCTTTAGCTTATCCACCCTCATTGAACAGGCAAAACGGCGCCAACCGGCTTTGCGCTCCATCGCGACTTGGCCTAAAGCGGGCATGACGTTGAACGCGCGATTCTGGCTGCTGGCCGGCGGCGCGGCGTTGCTGCTAGCCAATTTGGTGCTGCTTTTTCTGATGCTGTTTCCGCCGGGTGGTTCTGAAACTGAGTTGGCGGCACGGCGAGATCAGTTGCGAACGGAAATCAGAGCGGCGCGAACAAATACCACGCGACTCCGTTCGGTATCAGACAAGGTGGAAACTGGAAGCCAGGAAGCGACGTCGTTTGAGACGCAGTACTTCCTTCCGGAACGCCTGGCGTATTCGGCGATCATCGCTGAAATTCAACGCATCGCGAAGGCGGCGAACGTGGAGGAGCGCGAAGCCGTTTATTCTAAGGAACCGATTGAAGGTTCCGATGATCTGTCCATTCTCAATGCCGGAGCGCGCTTCCGCGGCACCTATGTCAACCTGATGCAGTTTCTGAACGAAGCCGATAAAAGCCAGATGTTGCTGATGATCGACACCGTGCGTGCGACTCCGGAACAACGCGGCGGGCAGATCGATGCAGAGATCCGGTTTCAGGCAGTAATTCACGACGATCAGGGACTTGTCAGCGCACCAATTGGAGGCCAGCCATGAGCGCGGCCCCATCGACAAAGATTTTCGGTATTAACGTCGGCGTCGATCCCAAGTTCATTTTGGGCGGATTACTGGCAGTCGCCCTTCTGGTGTTCTATCTTAATTCGCGCAGCAGCTCGGAGAATTCATCCGGCAACACCGCGGATACCCGGAGCGCTACTCCAGCGATAGCCTATCCGGGGACATCTGGCGCGAAAACCGTGCGACGGCGCAATCGCGATGCGGCGTACGATCGCGGAACACTGCGGATCCGGCCGGTGGACGCTAGCCGCGGCGATGTTGATCCGACACTCCGGCTGGACATGCTCGCTCGTTTGCAAACCATTTCGGCGGACACGCCGGGCCGCAGTCTGTTTGAGGTCGGGCCGGCGGCTGCGGTTCCTTCCCCGGAAGCAGTAGCAAAATTAAATGCCAAGATTGAACCGGCTCCTCTGCCGGCACCCTCCGGGCCGCCGCCGCCAGATGCGCCGGTAACGCCGCAGGCGAACATTCCACTCCGCTACTACGGATACGTCAAGGCCGCCGGCGCCCACCAGCATAATCAGGGATTGTTCATGAGCGGCGACAATGTCGTTGTCGCGTTAGAGGGCGAGAAAATTGAGCAGCGATATTTGGTGATGGAACTGACCACGACTACGGCCCGCATGGAAGACACGCAGATCAGGCAAGGACAGGTATTGATGCTGGTGCCGGAGGCGAATCAACAGTGACGAATTACGCAAACAAGCGAACAGGCCAACGCCGCTGTGAGCGCCGCAATGAATGTGGTTCTGCGCTGCTGATTGTATTCGTGTTTGCGGCAATTATCGCGATTTCTCTTTACCGCGAGCTTCCCGTTTCCGTTTTTGAAGCCAAGCGGCAAAAGGAACAATTGCTGGTGGATCGTGGACATGAGTACATCCGGGCGATTCAACTCTTCTATCGACGCAATCACGGGCAGTTCCCGGCCACGCTGGAGCAGCTTGAAAATACGAACAACATCCGTTATCTGCGGCGGAAATATAAGGACCCGTTCACTGGCAAAGACGATTGGCGGTTACTGCATGCCGGCCCGGGCGGCTTGCTGATGGATTCGAAAGTGAATCCGCAGGGTTTGGGTTTGAACGGAGTTCCCGGACAACCGGGAGGCGCGACTCAACTCACCAATGCCCAATTGGCGAGTTTTGCTCAAAGCGCTTCGAATAGCGTTTCCAATACGGACACCTCAAGCGGCGATGGAGTGGTCGTCCAGCCTGTTGTTCAGCGCGGTCCGGCTGTTGCGGCGAACGGTGAAGGAGCCGGCTCCGGGCAGCCGCCCACAACCGCGCAGTTGGACCAAAATCCGGATCAGTCAATTGTTCCCTCGGCGGGCGCGGTCGCCGCAACCACTAACGGAGTGCCGGCTACCGGACCAGGTGGAACTCCCGCTACGGGGCCCGGTGGGGCGGCGTTAACAGGCACCGCAGGGGCGCCGGCAAATGCGCAAGCGCCCGGCGTCATGCAGACGATGGCCCCAATCCTGGGTAATCCAACGAATCAAGGAGCCCAGGGTTTTGGCGGCGCAGCCGCGACGACGTTTAATTCGGGCAGTTCTTTCGGCCGGGTCAGCGGTGGCGGGGCGCTGGCAGGAGTGGCCAGTATCGCCAAAGGCCGCTCGATCAAACTTGTGGACGACCAGAGCGATTACTCGTTATGGGAGTTTCACTACGATCCGTCAAAAGACACCAGCCTTTCCGGAGGTGCGGGTCCGGCCGGTACTTTGCAGAACGGGCAGGCGGCGCCGGCGGGAGGAGCTTTTGGAAACCGGAATCCAAATCAGCAGGGTGTCTTTGGCCAATCAAATCAACCGGGGACAAACCAGCCGGCTACCGATCCGAATCAGCCGAATTCCGATCAGACGAACCCGACGGATCCCAACCAACCTAATCCCAACCAACCTAATCCAAACCAGCCGAATCCGAATCAGCCTGGGCCAAACCAGACGATGACGAACCAGGCTGTACCCGCGCAACCGGCACCGCAGTAACCGAACGCCTCTCAGATTTTTTCACTGAGATTTCACCCGCCTGCGATAAGCTCGATGCAGAAATGGCCGGTCTTCTCGCCGGTTAGCTGAGTGAGAGCGCACAAGCCGCTACGACGGCTCACAGGAACGAGCCAAACGCGTCGATCGTTTGGCCGCGCGGGGCGAGTCTGTTGTGCGCGTTTCTGAGGAGGAAAGCGAAATGCCAGGTGCGAAACCCGCGACCGAACCCTCGGCTGGTAAACGTTTGGCCGCCCCGCTGGTGATCCAACCCGCGGTCAATCCGGCGACGGGCTTTGTGACCGTCAATGTGTTCAACGGCGCGCGTCAGCCGATGGCGCAAGACAAACAAATTCTCTTGACGGTTCACGACGGTGCGCAAAACCAGCTTTATCGAGACTATGTTGCCGGCCCGAGTATTAAGTTGGAACTCCCGTTCCACAACAACTTCGCGGATAACTATTCGATTGTGGCCTTCGTCGACGGCTATCTGCAGGCCGGTTTTCAGCCTGTTGTGATTGGTCCAAGCATACCGGGCCAGCTTGACTTGATGCTACTGCCCAAGAATGGCTCCTTTCATTTTGCAGGAGCTCGCTGGGCGGACATCTTGTCGAAGAAACCCTTGGTCGCGCAGGTATTTGCTGCGAGCGCCAGCGGTGCGCCGGGCGATGCTTACGCGGATCTAATGGAAACGCATCCCGATCGCTTAGCGTGTCTGTTGAACCTGACTACGGCGATGCAACAGATTTTGCTGCCGCAAGGTTCGGTATTGGATTATTTCAAAACCTTCGATCTGCCTGCCCTCGCGCCCGATCGTATTTTCGGCTTCGCGGATGCCCGTTTGGTCGACCAGGTAAAACTAGCGGCGCAACAGGGAGAATTCGATACTCAGCCGTCAATCGATTTGAATTTGCACCCTGGTGCAACCAGCAGTTATAAGCAGAATCAGTTCGGAGAAGCGAACGTACAGCTCACCTTCCACGGAGGGAAGCGGGAAACGATCGATGGAGTGGATTGCGTTTATGTCGAGCCCGATGTCGATTACTACAAGGACCCGGCGGCCCACCTCCTTCTGGAAGTCATCCCCCACGGATTGACCGGAATGGTGAGCGATCCCCGCGTGGTTTACGTGCTTCGGTGGATTGCGGGAAGGCACGCCGGAGTGCCCGAGTTCGATCCGCTGTACACCATTGAATAAAACTCGAAGGAATCCGCTTACTGCGTGCGCGGCTCAGACAGCAGTCAGCTCAGACCTATGTTGCGACGGAACTAGCGAGTCCCGACTTACCGGGCTGAAGCCTGCAGCAAGTTCGAACCAGACTGCGTGCTAGAATCCATCGCATGTTGGTCATCCGGAACGAGCAGATGTGGACCTTCCGGCTGGGTGTACAAGAGCAATTTGTTGAAAAGCTGATGTCGTTGTTTTCAGAGCTCTGGCCAATTCATACTGCGCGGCTGGGCGACAACTATCGCAGCTTTATAGAATCCAGCGTCGACCGTGCACTGTCATATGGAGTAAAGACGGAATCTTCGGTATCCCGTTTTGTAAACCTCTGTTTTACATGGGGGCCGGATTTCGAAATGCGGCCGGAGCACGAATGGGCGCTGAAAATCCTAAAGGATCCGAACCTAAGAGGCGCGCTCAAAATTAACGAGCTGGCGTTGCACACGAAGCTAAAACTCGCGCAGCGTTCGTCGCCAGCTTAGAACTCGCCCTGCCGAATGAGCGACGATCCAAACAGTAGTTCTGCACAGTCTTCCAGCGATCCGACGTCTTCGGACGGGAACGCCCCACCGCCACCGCCTTCCAGCAGTGAATATGCCGACGCCGACAATGCGGCAGCGAACTCGTGCAGTGAGGCTCCGGTGGGTGAGACGGGTCCAAGCTGCAGCAGGGATAACGCGAGTCTTGCAGTTAAAGTTACCGATTATCAGAATCGACCTATCGCCGGTGTAGATGTAAAGGTGGACGGCGTAGGCGAAGGCACGACCGACCAAAATGGTTTGGCTGATTTCGGCGACGTGGCGGGCGGAACGTACCACATCACCGTTTGGAAGGAAGGCTATCGGCCCGATCCGAACGCAATTGCCGGACCGGTCGTGATAGCCGCGACAGTGCCGGACGGTTCGGCTACCGTTATTCCGGCCCAGCTAGCTGCGTTCAGCGAAAATATTATTTTCGTGGGCTCCGAAATGGACTACGACAGTTTCTGGACCAAGATGATGTTCATTTCCGCCGCTTGGTTTGAAAGCACGAATGGAAGCGAGTTTAGAACCGCCGATCGCAAGACCATCGCTTACGTAGACGAGGGCTACACCAGATTTGAAAAATTGACCATCGACTATCTCCAGCAAAAGCAGGGGTTCTATGTGGTCAAACTTGCGGTTAGCATGGACATCGTGGGGGCGCTCAACGATCGGCTCAAACCGAATTCCTCCGGGGTCAAAGAATACTATTTGCTCCAGGATGTAGTGTTCTTCTCGCATGGCCAGCCCGACGCCATTAAACTGAACTTCAACACCAGCCCGGATGTTAACCTTTCGAGTTCTGAACTAGGGTGGGTTGATACGGACATATTCATGCCCGGCGGTCGATTTTTTTCTTACGCCTGCCGAACCGGAGTTGCGAGTTGGGATGAAAGCTTTTCGAGCGATCAAGATGCGAATCTCGACCAGAGCGTGGCTCAACAGATTGCCAATCGCCTTAAAGTGGAAACCCACGCGTTTCTGACACGAAGTGACTATGGCAAGATATTGCGCGAGAGAAGCGATTCTACAGCGATTGCCGACAGCTTAAAGAAAAGCCGCGAAACCGCGGACGGGACTCTCATCGAGATCCCTCCCGACCACCAGGGGCTTCCTCATCCGGGTCTCTATAAGAGACGGGGCGCCCGGAAGGAGGGTACGAACGAATATGCTCTTTGGCGGAAGGCTGGAGGTATTCGACTTCCCGATTCCGCCCCTTCCCCTACCGGACTGACGAAGGGATTGCACGTCTTCACTCCGAAATAGCGAATCGTATGGACCGCTGGCGAGATGTTTGGTTGATGGCCGTCAGTATTACTCTGATAACCGCAGGATTTTTGCCGGGCGCATGCCGGTCGGAGGTTCCTCCTATGGGTTGCAAGAAACTCGAACAAAAACAGGTCGCTATCGAGCGTACTCGCTTGGAACAACAACCACGCTTCGTCGCAGGCGACAAAGGGAGGGCTGCGGTGCACTTCCATTTCAATCTGGATCCCGCAGCGATTGGCGAATCCCTATTTGCAATTCTTTCGAACCGCTCGCACGCGGCTGTTTACCTTGGTCCTTATAAAACTGACGTTACGGTTGAGATCGACGAACGGCTGATCAGCGACAAAGGATATGACGGCGTTGAGTTCCGGCTCCTTCAAACAAAAAATGAGCAGTTCTGTATCTGGATAAATGAGCGCGGCGAGCCATATTGGCGTCCCGGCGCGCGCGCCACCATCAAATTTTTGGACGAAGCGACTTTGGACAAGGATGGGCTGACGAAGAGGTTTGATGTAAACCTCGAATAAATCCGAGTAAGCGCAGCTGGCATCGAGTCGCCGGGTCAAAATCGTTGCGTTTCCGACTCGAGCTTGCCGCGGCGGAAGCGAAGTTCCAGAAGTGCCTCCAGCGTCCTGTCTTCCGCCCAGAAGCACTCAATGGGGCCGAACACTTGTTGCAGTTCTTCGGCAGTGCATGTGGGTAAATAACGCCGTAGCACTCGCGGATCGTAGAACCGAAAAAGCATCCGCTGCCCTTGTGGATTGCGCACGGTGAGCAAAGTACGCAGATGTCGCCGGATAAAATCCTGACGGTCGTCACATCTAAGAAACACGCCCCAGCTATTGCCCCAAGCATTCCGCAGAAACTTCCGTGTTTGTTTGTCCTCGTATTCAAGCGGTATCAGATAAGGCGCCACTATTTTTAATTCCGGAGCTAGCGTGCCGGCAAACAAACAGGCGTGAGTGGAATAAAAACACTCCAGCAGCAGTCCGTAAATCGTTGGGTCACGCGCCGAATCGACAATCATCCACACGTCACGCCTAAAGCCCTTTGGCCAGAGACACTCCTCCAAATGATGAAGCAGGTGACTGTTCAGCATTTACTTACAACGGCGACCGCCGTCTCAGTTGTTCGTTCATTCCGGACAAAATGGTCGTCCATCGGCGGCCGCTGCCGTTAAGACAGCGGCCTGAGCGGCGACATTTATATTGGAAAACGTCGGAGACTCAATCGGCGGTTCCCGATACGAGCGAACGGGTGCACGCCGCCGCGACTCAGAAACCGGAAAGGGACCGGGCTTCGCGCTACCGATCGTTGGAACGCCCCATGGTCGATCCTCTTCTGAGTAAGGACCCTTTTGGGGTAGTTCGTGGATATGAACGGAGCCGGAATTGAGCAATCGCGCCATTTGGCCGACGATAGCCTCATCAGGCTCGTTATAAAGATTCTTAGACCCAATCTCCGCTGCCAAAAACGTTCGGATTGCCGACATTTTTGAAGGATCACCCATGGCGTGCCGCAACCATTCGCGAGCCCAAAACTCGTCACGCAGCCGCGGGACCGATGCACGATCAATACAGTTAATTTTTCTGCAGAATTCCCAGTCCATCAAGCAGAGCGTCGCCCGTCTTCACAATTCTATGCTCAACAGGGTTGTCTAATTTCGTGGAAGCACAAAAGGCCCGGACGCGCGCCGCCAGTCGGCGAAGAAGCCCGCTTTAGCGTTTGGGGCGGCCCGCTTGACACCGCGCCCGTTTTGCGCGAGTTCCGGGGATCGGCCATTTATAATAGCTTGCAATCGGTAACGTGTTGGGCCGTATGTTCACGATCTCCTAGGTGCCGAAGGAAAAATAATGGCAGAGTGGCATACCGTCCAGCAAGGTGAATGTCTGTCGAGCTTGGCGGCTGAACATAACCTGGCGAGCTGGCGGAGCATTTATGACCGCCCGGAGAACGCGTCCTTCCGAAGCAAACGCCCGAACCCCAACTTAATTTATCCGGGCGACCAGATTTTCATTCCAGATCCGGAGCAAGGCGGCGTTAACAAGCCTACCGACCAAAAACATACCTTCGTTTTGAAGCTCGACCAAACGATGCTGCGCATCGTCTTTGCAGACCAGGATGGAAATCCTTATGGGCAAAGCGAGTATAGTCTCACCATCGGTGACAACACTTATAAAGGTAAAGCTAATGCCCAAGGCTTAATAGAAGAGAAAATCGATCCCCAAGCCCAATCGGGCATTCTGACGGTTTGGTTTCCCGGAGCTCCGCGGCGTCACTGCACATGGAACTTAAGTATCGGGCATCTTGACCCGGTCGCGCAGATGACGGGAATTCAGGCGCGACTCAACAACTTGGACTTTAATTCGGGACCTGTCGACGGAATTCGCGGTCCCATCACCACCGGGGCAGTGAAAGAGTTCCAGACCAAGTATAAGCTCGTGGTCGATGGCATTCCGGGCCCCATTACGCAAAAGAAATTGAAGGAGGTGTACGGATGTTAGACGAAGAAAAAAAAGAAGAAAAGGAAGAGGATACGGCGGTGGGCGCAACGCGCGAAGCTCGAGTGGCCCGAACCTCTTCCGGCAACGACCATCACAACACCCTGATACCTCATTGGGATTTCGCTTTTTCTGTTTAACCGGTAAACAATGGCCGATACCGTCAAAACAACCGTACCGATCTGGGTATTCGGTGCAAGAGTCGATTTCCAGATCTACGATTGCGGCTTAGCGCTGGACGCTTTCCAATACAGTTCGGTACGACGTCAAAAAAACCAGATTTGCCTACATTTTACGGCCGGGAATGGCCCTGGCCGCGGCACGGTGGAATGGTGGAACACGGAAGCCACCCAATTCTTCTGTCCGAAATGGCCGACCCATGATTTTCAGTCTCCGAACCCGGGTGACTGTCCCGAGGGACATGGGACGCTGCGGCACATGAATGCCAGCGCCCACTATGTCGTCGAGCGCGCAAGAGATCGGACCGATGCCGGAAGAGCCTATGTCGATGTGATTGAGGTCGTCGAATCCGACTATGTCACATGGCATGGCGAATCAGTGAATACAAACTCGATCGGCATCGAACACGCTAACGTCGGGCCAGCTTTTAACTTAACCAATGACGATACGTTCGCCGGGGCGGGAGCTAATAGGCGGCCCACGGACGGCAATCACTGGCTCAGTTTGCCGGCGCACTACTCCTATCCAGGGAGCAATCTGTCGAGTCACGCCTTTCAGGCCTACCAGGAAGAACAGTACCTGGCGATGATTCTGCTATTGCGCTATTTGTGCATCAAGCATCGAATTGCGCGCCGGTTCCTTGGGGATACCACTACCGATAAGTTCGCGCGCTGGCACAATCGGGGCGCGCTCATTCGTAGCCGGCTGATGCGTTTTCGCGGAATTTTTGCGCACATGAACTGCCATAACACCAAGGAGTGCGGCGGACCGGCGCTGCACCGCAATCGGCTGTTCCGCGGCATTATCGACGAATGGTGGCTGCCGATTCAGATCGACGGAACGGACCGCGGTTACTATATGGGCCCGTTTGATCCACAGCCCAATATCGCAAGCTTCTACAGGTGGTCCGGGGGTGCGCTCACCGCGGCATTGTTCAAAGACTGCGACGTCGATGCGCTTCAGGAAACCAAGAGTTATTTTCTCCTGGATCAGACGGATTCGTACTATGCACAGACGGAGATCATGACCGTAGGCGGTTTTTTTCCGATTGGCACGAATCGAATCTGGCACGGCGGCGTACACTTTCAACCGCCCGATGCAAACCGCAAAATCTATGCAGCGTGCTCAGGCACAATCGTCGCCGCGAGGCTCGGGTCGGATGCCGCCCTCGAAGCGGATAAGGAATACGGCAGTCAACGCTTTGTATTGATTCGCCATTGCGTATATTGGCGGCAAGAACCCGATCCGGGCGGAGGGCAGCGCACTAACTACGATGTCCATACCGACCCCACTTACTTTTTCACTCTGTATATGCATTTGGCCGCCGTTGCAAAAATAGACGGGGTCGACGACCATAATCCGCCCTGGTTCAATTATTGGCTCCGGCGCAACGCGGGAGGAAACGCCAACCCGGTCTTCTGTCCCAATGTGCCCGTTTCCGTGGGGGATTGGATTGGAGAGTGCGGCGTCTATCGGACCCAACGCATGCTGCATTTTGAATTGGTCAGTAACTTCGAAATGACCGATGCGCCTTGGAACGATCCTGCTTACCGCATATACGACGCGGATTCGAATGCAATCTGCAATGTGCCGGAACTCAACCGATTCGTCCTGGACAAGTTAGGAGACGGGATCGATACGTTGGATATTCTGCGCGCCGCGCGGGACCTTAGAAAGATCAAAACGTATCACAAAAGCGAGTGGGCTCTGGCGGACGCTTCAGCTCTCGAACCTGTTTTGCCGGACGCGGCGGCGCGCAATGCGAAGTGGGAAAAAATCAAGAAATTTATGTGGGTAGCGGACGCCGTGGCCGCCTGTCCGGACTTGTCCACCCAGCTTTGCACCGCCACGGGTATGATGTGGCACTATCATCCGGTCACGTTCATGGAGTGCGTGAACCGGCTGATCCTTCGTGAAAACGGCCAGGTATCGGAACCCGATTTTCACGACACGAACGTGGAAATGGAGGATGGTTTTCTCACCCACTATGTCAATTTCAGTTCCGGAGCCGCGGTAGCGGCGGCTGCCGACAACACCGCGGTCAAACCATTCTCGGTCTCCGACAACACGTTCGACTATCATTTCAACCGAAAGGAGCTGGCCTGCCTTTTCCCGGTAACGGCCGCCAGTCCGCACGACCCGGCTGACGATCCTCCTAAACAAACGAAGTTTCACCTCGCGCTCCTCGATGTCATCGAAGACGTTCGAGAAACATTTGGCGATTCTTTGGACGTGCGATTGAGCTATGTGTGTTCCGCTCACAACACGGCGGCCAATGCGCATGTCTGTGAAGTACAAACTCCCGCCGGCCTCGCGGCGCATGCTGCAGGCATGGCCATTGACATTACGCCGCATTCACGCACACTTGCCTCGGTCCGCAAGTTTTGGAAGGACGTAAACGATGCCGCTGTTCGATTGAAGAACAGTTGCAGCGATTACAGCAGTTCGCCTTCTCACGGAGAATTGCAAGGCAATGTTCAGAGCGTCTCGGTGGTGACCGATCCCGCTGTAAGCCAAAAGTTGGACGCGGGAGCCGCTCTCACCGCGCCTCAAATCAATAACTTTGTCGTCCATTTGGGGCTTGTGTCGCAAGTGAAAAAGGTCCGCTGGGTGGTGATTATTTCCGACGGTAGTATGGCTGCAAACGTGGCTGTCGATATTGTCACCGGCAATATCACAGGAACGTTTGACACCAAAGCCGCGGCAGAACGGGAACAGGAACCATTTACAATGGCCGTCTGGCCGGTCGGCAATCAATGGCAGAGCATCGTAAAAACCCGCTCTCGAGCATATGCAGTCGAAGTGCGAGGCCCGAACAAAGATGGATACCAAAGTACGGTCATCGTTGGATACTACAACTCAGTCGCCGACGCGGAAGTGGAACGCGCCCAGGTGTGCCGCACGAATTGGTCGCCTATTTTTCCGCCGCCACCGCCCTCGCCGACCCCCCTCAACGTGGCCAATGCGTGGCCGGAAGAGTATTGGGATTGAACTGGTTTGCCTGACGGTTTGGGCGGTAATGGCCATGGCTCAAACGGCCAGGCCACCAGACCAGCCATCGGCAAATCTGCACACGGCGCAATCCGGCCATGAGCTCGGTCCGAAGACTGAGTTTCTGGGCTGGCGAGGGGAAGTCGCGTTGTTTCGGGAGCAGACCGATACTGAGACTGGTCCCGGCAACGTCGCCTATTACGCAATGCGGCCCGGTTCGAATTTGACGACGGCCGTGACGGCGAAAACAGCCTGGGCCATACGTCACGGATCTGCAAAGCTTGCGCCGGGAAGGGTGCTGTTGTCGGATTACAATCCCGCTTCGGGCGACACGGCAGTTGCCTTCCATCTGGACACCGATCCTGCTGAAGTTGACGCCCTCGGGTCTGCCATCGCCAAATGGTCCGAAGAGGGTCAGGGCAAGCTCCACAACTTCCCCGTTGTGCATGCGACGTTGACTGTCAAGCTTGTTCGTAACGGCCAGGAAGAGACGGCGTGGCAACGGCAGCGGGAACTCTCGGCGACTCATGGAGAAGGCGGGTACGTCTACGATCCACCGCGTTTGCGCTTTGCAGTGATCTCGCCGGCAGGATCGAGCCTTCTGTTCGAACTTGCAACCGACGCTGGCTCTGAGTTTATTCGCGTTTCCTTAAAAAAGTAAAACGACGTTGGGCATTCACTCCTCCCAGACAGCGCGTGTGCAGGCATATAATGATCCAGCGCTGTATGCCGACCATTAATCTCACCAACAACTCGTCGCTCAACCTGACGGCGGCTTCAGATGACAAGAACGCCACTCTGAACCGTTATCTACGGGGCGTTCTTACGTTCCAAACGCGACCGAATCTGGATGCGATTATCGATCAGCCAATAAACGCAGTCGACAAGACGCCTTTTCCCGTCAGCGTGACGGCGACAGGCACTGGCAACTTTGCCGTAGAGCCAACAACGTTGACTGTGCAGCCGGCAGTGTCGGCGACCTTGGGATTGCTGGAGGATGGGGACAAATCGGATTTTCTCGACTCCCTGAAACTTCCGGATGATTTTGCACCGAACCTTTTACTCTCTTTCGCAGTCGAAGGATCGCTGAGCGTGGGCGATACAGCGACAGTGAGCGATTTTAGTTTCGGAGTGACCAAAAGCGGGAGTGTGACGCTAACGAGCTACTACGCGGCGGCGAATACCGATACGCTCCGCACAGCGGTAAAAGGTGCGATCAGCGGGCTCACAATTCCACATGATCGCGATGATCTGGTTAGCTTGCCGCTGCAAAGTGTCTGCCAGCTCGACGCTTCCAGTTCTCTGCAATTCACAGCCAGTGCCTCCTACAGTTTCCTGAACGATCCTCTCGCTTCGGTTGCTATTCAGAAACTGCCCAAGATAGCGATCAATGCCTCGGCGTCGGCTACCCTCGAGGCGACGGTGACGCACACCGGGGATCACACCGTCACTGTCGCAAAACTTGCAGACGGAACCCTGCACCTCTCAGTCTGCTTGACGAAAACCGACGATTTCGAAACGAGTCTGACCGTCTCTGCGGGACTGACGGCGGATCTCGGAAACTTCGATGCATTAGCGTTTCTGCTGAATCGGATCAGTCCGAATTCCGCGATCGAGATTCAAACCATCAAAGAGGAACTACCGGAAAAAGGGCGGCAGCTAAGCGCAGATATCAGATCCGCCATCGATGGAGCTTTGTCGACTGCCTTTGAGGCGTCGATCAAAGCCGGGTTGGATATTACCCGTTCCAGGCAGCGCTTGTTTCTTTACAAGATCGATTTGAAGGATCTGGATGCTGCCGGTCTATCCGCATTGGAATCCGCATTACGAGGCGACTTTAAAGGGCTCACGAAACCGGGCGTCAAGTTAAGAGGCATCGAGGAACTCGACTCCGCGCTCACGCTCAGCAAAACAACCACACACAGCCTGGGAATTCACCTGCTGGGTCTTTTCAACTTCTCGAGCGTTCATCAATTTATGAAGAGCGCCACGGTCGATTTCACGAGTGACAAACACGATCTTGTGCTGGCCGATGAAAAGACGTACGTCAAGACCGACAGTCTGAAGCCGGAGAGATTGCGGCAAATCGTGCTGAAAAACGTCACACTGACACTGCCTGCCTCCGCCAACACGCCTGCGGCCGATACCTCGCTCGCCATCTCGTTCTTTGACCGCGAGGCAGCGATTGACGCTTCCAAACTGAGACAGTTCGTGAATGCTCTAACGGCGGTCAGTTCGCCGGATGCAGTGGTCGCTACATCCGTTATGAACGGATCGCAGGCGTGCACATGCTCTTTATATTTGGGGCTCAATCTTACTGAACCGGATTGCCGGAAGCTTTACATTGACGGCAGCGGAAAGGCGCTCGCTTGGACTTTCTATCGGACGCAGATATGTTTCGCGCAACAGACCATTCTGGCCGGCGACTCGCGAAGTGCTGAACGATTGCGGCTATTTCGTATCGACGACCTTGCCGTTTGGAAGCAATTGGAGGACGCGGGAACGCTTCAAAACACCGCCGCTGTTCTGAAGAACAATGGCTTTGCCGAATCGCCGGCGATTGAGGCGCTGGTGACGGACGTCTTTACCGCAATCTGGTGGTCAAAAGCGATGGCGAGTTACGCCGTGGCGCTGCATGATGGAAACTCCCTGGCCGATGTTGGCAAGGATGTAGTGAAGAACGACACGCTCGGGTTCAATGAACCGTGGCTGGTCCTGGCTGCCTGGAATATTTTGGGGCAGAAACCCGCGATTGACAGCAAGTTTACATCTTCTGCTTTGATGCAGAAGGCTCAGACGCTCCGCGCGGGCGGATAAGCTTTGGAGGAGGCAAGCGCGAGGCGCCCCAACAACTACCGTAGCGTCTGCAGAAATTCTTTCTGAACGGGCCAAGTTCCGAATAGCATCTTTCCCTGCTGGCTGAACGTGCCGGCGGTGAACAATCCGGTCAGATCCGCGGCGCTCGCTCGGGCATGCTCGCGCGCAAGTTCCAGCTGCAACATCTTCGTGTCGATCTCGAGCTGATTTTTCGACGTATCGGCGATGGCGGCGTTCGCAAAACTAGCTTTCAATTTAAGATCGAAGGCCGCCTGCGTAGAAGGACTCAACGAGACCGTGATGCTATCGGCGGATTGCAGGGCAATGGCCAACATGCGTAGCGACTGAGGAAAAGCGGTTGGCGATTGCAGCAGCGAGCGCGCCGGACAAAACCATACCGGGTCGAAAGAGATCGTGGAGGGCGGAGCGGGTTGTGTTTGGGCCAACACTGCTGTCGCCGCGCCGATGGCCGCATCTTTGTTTGCCGTCACCACCAGGATCATCACGTCCGGCTGCAACTCGGTGAAACCGATCCATTTGCCGGGTTTCGTCGCCGGCAGGCTGCATTGGTCTGCGCGGCAACTGCCGCCGTGGCGCCGGGCATAATCTTGCAGTCTGGACCAATCGAAGCGTCCTTGCACGAACAAGTTCAATGACTCGTCGCCGGATACAGAACCGGCGATGGCATCGATGTCCCGCGTGTAATCGAAGTTAGTGGCTTCGACAAATTGATGATAGTCGGCTTCGCTGGTTGATTTCGCAGTTGCGAGTAAATCAAGATAGCCGCTTCTGCGCAATGCGCCGACGTCGATGTAGAAAGTGGAGGCGTCACCCTGTTGTAACGGGAGCGGCAGTGAAAGGAAGCGCACCAGATCGACAGGTTGGCGAACCAGACGATACCTGTAGCGGTGAACTCCGAACAAGATCAGCGCCAGAAGAGTGCCGAGAACTACCAGGAGGATTACGGGATGGAGGTTGTATTTGCGCAAGACGAGTCTGCGCTCTCATTTTACGTTTTCGCGCATCGGACGGAAAGCCGCCTCTTCTTCCTCGGGCAAGCGCGAGCCTTACCTTCAGGGTTTGGCCTCCACAACCCATTCCCCTTTGTCGTCGCGCCCCCTGCAAGACAACCACGGTGTACACCCAGGACCGGGCCCGACGCGCTCTTCCCGGTCATGGAAAATATCGATGTCGCCGGATGAGCGCGACGTATGCCGCGTGATCCGCTTACTTCCGGCAACGTAACTTTCGGGGCCACCGTTTGCAGCCAGCAACCGCAGAATGTCGCTCTGGATTTTAATGATGGGCACGGCACGCTCGCTCAATCCGCTCCGCTAGTCGCCGCGCTTCCAGATTACCCTCAACCCGCAGACTGCGCGTAATCGCCAGAGCATCGGCAAGCGTCGGATCGGGCACGGGCTTGCTGCTCCACAACGCAGAAGTCCCGAATTCTTCAAAGGCGCGACGGCAAAGGGTCGCGAAGTCATCAGTAACCGGCCGCGTGTCTTTCATGGCCCTCCGTTTCTACCATCGGCAAAAACGGCAACCGGTCAACGTGTTCGTTTCACACCCCAGCCAAAGCCGGCATCCGAGCCTCTTTCCAGAGCGCGATGTAAGGCTGAAGATCGAGCATCATTCTTCGAAATTGATCGAGCGTCAAAGACTGCGCTCCATCGCTCATCGCCTTTTCGGGACTGGGGTGCACTTCGACAATCAGGCCGTCGGCGCCGATTGCGACTCCGGCGCGAGCCAGCGGCGGAACCAAACTGCGCTTGCCGGTGGCATGGCTTGGATCGAGCACGACCGGCAGATGCGACAGCTCATTCAAAACAGCCACCGCAGTGATGTCGCAGGTATTGCGGGTTGCGGTTTCAAAAGTACGAATGCCGCGTTCGCAGAGAATGACGTTCGGATTGCCATGCGCCACGATGTATTCGGCAGACATCAGCAGTTCCTTTATGGTGGAGCTGAGACCGCGCTTCAACATGACCGGACGATTGACCCGGCCGAGCGTCTTGAGCAGCGCGAAATTCTGCATGTTGCGGGCGCCGATCTGCAGGATGTCGGCATATTCGGCGACAAGATCCACATCGCGGTCGCTCATCACTTCGGTGATGACACCGAGTCCGGTTTCCCGCTTCGCTTTGCGCAGGAGTTTGAGGCCTTCTTCCTCCATGCCCTGAAAATCGTAGGGCGAGGTACGTGGTTTGAAGGCGCCGCCGCGCAGGAATTGAGCTCCCTGACGAGCGACAAATTCGGCAGTTTCGATGATCTGCTTTTCGTTTTCGACGGAGCATGGACCGGCCATGACGACGAAAGAATCGCCGCCGATTTCGACACCGTTGGCGACCACTTGCGACTTGCCATCGCGGAATTCGCGGCTGACGAATTTATACGGGGCGGAGATGCGGACGGCTTTCTCCACTTGCGGCATGGCTTCCAAGGACTCCAGACATGCCGTCACATCGCCGACGCCGACGACTCCGATGACGCAGCGCTCCTCGCCTTCAATGGAATGGACCTTGTAGCCAAAGTCCCGAATACGTTCACAGACTGCTTCGATTTCAGCCTTGGTGGCATGAAGTTTCATCGAGATGATCATTTGCCCCTCACGAGTGCCGTCGGGAGCCAACTAGCGCTACCCAACGAAAAAGGCCCACTCGTTTCCGAGTGGGCCCCCTTTTCAGCTTTCTTTCAAGCTCAGCTATGCGGACACCCCTCGGCTCGATCTTGGCGAGTACCAAAATCGAAACCAATAAAAGTTGACCGCGTAGGCTGCCATGAAACTAAGAGTATGCCATATGTCTGAAAGAAACGGGAGCGAAATAGTGACAGACGTGGTGGATAAATTGCTCATTCCAAACACCACATCTGAGTGGTCGAGCGCGCGTCTGAGGTGGTAGGATTAGGTTCTCGCATGAAGTGGGTACTCGGGCTCCTGGCGATGGGATTGGTACTGACCGCAATCCCCGGCCTTGCGCAAACCACCGCAACGAAGAAGAAGTCGTCCGGCACTCACGCATCGGCGGGTACGCACACGACAGCCCCGAAGTCCACAACAACTAAGAAAAAGAGCTCGACCGCATCGAGCACGGCCGTTCGAACGTCTGGCAAAAGCAGTGCCAGCAAAGGGCATCGCACGACCCGCGGAAAGGCGCGGCCCTCCGGTCCGGCTGTTCAAAATCATCCGGAGCCAGAACGTTATCAGCAGATTCAGCAAGCGCTATCGGATAAAGGCTACTTTAAAGGAGATGTGAGTGGCGCGTGGGGCGCCGATTCGCAGGACGCTCTGCTGCGCTTTCAGGCCGACAACAAATTGGATGCGGACGGGAAAATTACGGCCCTGACGCTCACAAATCTTGGACTGGGGCCAAGGCATGATGGAAGCGCGATGCCGCTTTCGGGGCGGCCGGCGACCGCGCCACCGCCCACGGCTCAGATTCCATCGCTAAACTCACCTGCTTCCGGCGCGCCGGCCATCGTCCCTGCGCAAGCGACGTCAGAAACAACGCCGCCAGGCGCGTCCCAAACGTCCGTGCAGCATCCTTCGGGAACACCTCAACAAAATCGATAGGAGAGAAATCCTTGATCATTGGAGTTCCGCGGGAGATCAAAGACCACGAAACCCGGGTTGGATGCGTGCCCAGCATGGTCATATCGCTCATTGAGCGTGGACACACGGTGCTCGTGGAAACAGACGCCGGCATGGGCAGCTCGCTACCGGACGAAGAGTACGTCCAGGCGGGAGCGACCATCCTGGGCGATGCGGCCTCGGTATGGGAAGGGGCCGACCTGATCGTGAAGGTGAAGGAGCCGCAGCCGTCGGAGTATGCGTTCTTCCGCCCGGGCTTGATCCTGTTTACCTACCTTCACCTGGCGCCGCTGCCCGACTTAACGGAAGCGCTGCTGGCCGCTGAGGTGAGTGCGGTTGCCTACGAGACGATTCGGGAACCGGATAATTCGCTTCCGTTGTTGACGCCGATGAGCGAAGTAGCCGGACGGATGGCGGTGCAGGTGGGCGCGCAATATCTGGAACGCCCGAACGGCGGCCGGGGCATTCTGCTGGGTGGAATTCCAGGCGTCGCGCCGGCAAAAGTGACCGTGATCGGAGGCGGAATCGTGGGGCACAACGCGGCGAAGATCGCTTGCGGCCTCGGCGCCGAAGTCACCATCATCGATCGCAATCTGAATCGGCTGCGGGAACTGGACGACATTTACGCCAATTCGATTCGAACGCTCGCATCGAACCTGTACACCATCCGTGAGGCAGTGGAAGAGGCAGACCTGGTGATCGGCGCGGTTTTAATTCACGGGGCATCGGCCCCGAAGCTGGTGAGACGAGACATGGTGTCTCACATGAAACGCGGGGCGGTGATTGTCGATGTGGCGATCGATCAAGGCGGATGCGTGGAGACAGCGCACGCAACCACGCACACGGCCCCGATCTATTATGTGGACGGTGTCCTGCACTACTGCGTCTCAAACATGCCGGCGGCGGTGCCGCACACGTCCACATTCGGCTTGATTAACGCGACGGTGCCGTATTTGCTGCTGCTGGCCGACCAGGGCCTGGAACAGGCGTGCCAGTCGAACGGGGCACTTCGGGAAGGCGTGAATACATACCGCGGATATATTACTTATCCCGGCGTCGCGAGCTCGCAAGGAAAACCGTGGCGGCCGTTCCTTGAAATCGCTCAAGAAGTCGAAGTATAAAAATACGTACTCTTGGTACTGTATTCCTTGACAAATCCCCTATATCATCGTTCTGGCTAGTTCTCGCTTGTCGTCGAAAGAGTGTTCCATGTGCGCAGCGTCTTTCCAGAAAATACCCCTGTGCGGGTTCGTGTTGCTGACGGGTTGTTTTTTGATCCTCCCTTTCTCGGCGATTGCCGATCCGATCGCCGCGAGTAATTTGGTGGTATTTGGCGACAGTCTCTCCGATAACGGGAATGTCTATATCGAATCCGGCGGCATATTGCCGGGTCCAAATTATGCCGTCGGTGCATATACAGACGGCACGAACACGAACCCGGCGACGACCGGTCCTGTTGGATTGTGGTCTGATCAGTTCGCGCAGAAGATGGGCCTTCCCGACCCTCTGCCGTTTCTTTCGCACCAGCCGGGCGCAACTGATTTTGCGGTGGGCTCCGCGCAAACCGGAACAAATGGTAGGTTCTTTGTTACCGACCAGGTAAACCTCTATCTGGCGAGTGTGTCGGGGGCCGCCTCCGCGCAATCGCTCTACGCGTTTTGGGCAGGCGCCAACGATATCCCGACTTCAGACCCGGCACACTCGGCTGATAACATCGCGAATAATATTCGCACGCTTGCCGCCAGTGGCGCGACTAATTTCCTTTGGTTGAATCTCCCTCCGCTGGGGGAAACGCCCGAGGCGCTTGCGTTGAACGTCGTCCAGCCCGGCACGACGGCATTGTTGAATGCCCAGTCGGCTGCCTTTAACGCCGAATGGCAGACCGACCTTGCCCAACTGCACGCTTCCGGCATTAACGTGACCGGGGTGGATGTGAACAGCATTTTTGAAGCGATCGCGGCCAACTATGCCGCCGGATGCACCGTCGGGCCCGGAAACCCATTTTGCTTTGCGAATATTGCGTTGCCTGCTCAAGGACTCACTGGTGTAGACCCGAATACCTACGTGTTTTGGGATTTGGAACATCCGACGACGGAAGCCGATTCGCTGATTGCCGACTTGGCGTTTGACGATCTGCAGCCGGCGCCGGAACCGGTTTCCGGGGCACTCGCAATGGCCGGGTTGGGGCTGATCGGAATCGCAGCTCTTCGGAAACGCGGTTAGCTAAGCGGAAAAGTCGGGTAAGCCACGAAATCCTTCCGGTGCTTCGCGCGAGCGATCTCAGCCCAACGCTAGCTGGCCGGCAAAGGGCCGATTGCGGCCCTCAATGTTCGCAAGCAATCGCCGGTCTCTGCCCCGCAACCCAGGCTCCGTTTTGCTGGCGTTTACTGGAGAGCGCACAAGCCGCCCCGGCGGCTCGCCATAGTCGGCGAACGCGCGCGCCGTTCCCCTAGCCGGGCGAGTCTGTTGTGCGCGTTTACTGGAGAGCGCACAAGCCGCCCCGGCGGCTCGCCATAGTCGGCGAACGCGCGCGCCGTTCCCCTAGCCGGGCGAGTCTGTTGTGCGCGTTTACTGGAGAGCGCACAAGCCGCCCCGGCGGCTCGCCATAGTCGGCGAACGCGCGCGCCGTTCCCCTAGCCGGGCGAGTCTGTTGTGCGCGTTTACTGGAGAGCGCACAAGCCGCCCCGGCGGCTCGCCATAGTCGGCAAACGCGCGCGCCGTTCCCTTAGCCGGGGCGAGTCTGTTGTGCGCGTTTACTGGAGAGCGCACAAGCCGCCCCGGCGGCTCGCCATAGTCGGCGAACGCGCGCCGTTCCCTTAGCCGGGGCGAGTCTGTTGTGCGCGTTTACTGAAGAGGCTCATCCCGATCGCGCAGCGAGGTGTTTCCCCGTCAGCGACTTACTCGCTTTCAGCAACTCGCGTGGCGCTCCCTGAAACACAACGTTGCCACCTTCGGCGCCTGCGCCCGGCCCCATATCGATGATCCAATCGGCGCGCGCCACGACATCCAGGTTGTGCTCAATCACGATCAAAGTGGTTCCATTGTCGACCATTGCGTCGAGGAGCACGAGCAGGTTCGCCACGTCGGCCATGTGCAGACCGGTCGTCGGCTCGTCGAGAATCACGATTTGCGAAGGCTTCTCGAGCTCACCTGCTAGCTTCAAGCGTTGACGCTCGCCGCCCGACAGCGTGTTGAGCCTTTGTCCGAGCGCGATGTAACCGAGTCCCACGTCTTTCAGCGCCTTCAGCGTCGCAAGAATCGGTTTCTCCGTAAAGTACGACAACGCTTCCACGACGGCGAGGTTCAACACTTCGTTGATGTTCTTCCCGCGAAGTGTCAGCGCAAGAACCGCATCGGTGAAACAGCGTCCCTCACAGGTTTCACAGCGAACCGCGACGGGATCGAGGTGTTGCAAATCCGTGTAGATGACACCCAGACCTTCGCAGGCGGGGCATGCTCCCTTGGAGTTCGCGCTGAAGAGTGCGGGCTCAACTTTATTGGCCGTCGCAAACGCTTTTCGAATTGCATCCGCCATTCCTGAGTAAGTGGCCAGGTTTGATCGTCGCGATCCCGCCGCCAGCGATTGGTCGACGAAGACGGCATTCGGGTAATGTTTGGCAAGGCAGCCGTGAATCAGCGAGCTCTTCCCGCTGCCCGCGACGCCGGTGACGACGGTAAGAACGCCTTTGGGAATCTTTACTGTAAGGTTGCGGAGATTGTTGAGTGTCGCGTCCTCGACGAGAAGATGTCCCTTCCCCGCACGCGGTTTCTCTTTCAGCGCCTGATGCTTCGAAAGGTGTTTTCCCGTCAGCGTCTCACCCTTTTTGAGCTCGTTGAACGGACCTTGAAACACAACCGTTCCACCGGCCCTTCCGGCCCCCGGCCCCATGTCGACGATGTGATCCGCAATCGCCATCACTTCAGGCTTGTGTTCCACGACGAGTACCGTGTTTCCAGCATCGCGAAGCTTGGTGAGTGTCTTATTGAGTCTCTGGACGTCGTGCGGGTGCAATCCGATCGTCGGCTCATCGAAGATGTAGAACGTCTCCGTCAGACTCGACGACAGATGACGCACGATCTTGACCCGTTGCGATTCTCCACCGGACAGGGTCGCGGTCTCGCGATTCAAACTCAGATAACCAAGTCCGATCTCGACGAGATGATCGAGCCTTTCCGACAGACGAGCCAGCAGTGAAGCGACATTCGGCGCGCGAAGCGAACGAATGAACCCGGCGAGCTGGCTGACCTGCATGGCCGAGCAGTCCGCGATGTTTTGTCCGTCGACACGGCAGGCGCGCGCGACCTCCGACAAACGCGTTCCGCCGCATGTGCTGCACGGTCCCTGCGTCACAATCTTCTCAAACGCCTCACGAAGTTGCGCCGGCATCTTCTCCGCGTCTTTGCTCAGGTAGAGGCGCTTGAATTTCGGAAGCAGGCCGTCATAACCCGAGCTGAATTTTTGCCCTTGCTTGTTGGTTTTGACCTTCGTGTCGTCGCGGTGAAGAAGGTCGTGCCACTCCTCCTTTGTATATTTCCTCAGCGGCTTTTTGACATCGAAGAATCCCGATTTGACGAAGGTGTGCAGATTGTAACCACCCACGTTGAACGTTGGAAAACGGACGGGGCCTTCTTCAAGAGACTTGCTCTTATCCACCAGCGCATCGATATCGATTCGGGAACCGCGCCCAAGTCCCTCGCACTCGGAACACATGCCGGTAGGATCGTTGAATGAAAGCGCCAGGGCGTGCGGAACCGCGGGCTTCCCAAGACGAGAAAACAAGACGCGGAGCAACGTGTAGGTGTCGGTCGCCGTTCCTAATGTCGAGCGTGGATTCCCTCCGAGCCGTTGTTGATCGACGATGATGGCCGTCGAGAGATTCGCGAGAACGTCGACGTCAGGCTGACCGTAGCGCGGCAGAAAATTCTGCACGAACGTCGAGAACGTCTCATTGAGCAGGCGCTGGGATTCCGCGGCGATCGTGTCGAACACTAGCGACGATTTCCCCGAACCCGAGACCCCTGTGAAAACGGTGATTTTCCGTCGAGGAATGTCGAGTGAGATGTTCTTGAGATTGTTCTCGCGGGCGCCTCTTACTTCGATGTTGCCAAACGGAGAGTCCATTAAGCTAGTCGGCCCGCTGGCTTGTATTTTTCATGACTTTTGAGCCGCCTGAGGCGGCCAACCAGGCGTTTCGACGCCGAACTGCTTGGCGTACTCTCCGTTCAATCGCTGCCAGCCGCCGAACTTCAAGGCGTCGGGACCGGCGATGCGGCCAATGGGCGTTCCGCTGAGAAGGCGATCCAGAACATCGAAACAGATGTGCCAGCCCGCGGCGCCCCACGAGATGAAGCGGCGATCGATGCTGTGCCACAGCCTCAAGCGCGTGCCGCCGCCATACGCTTCGAGTTCCCACCGCATATCGTTGTACTCCAGCACCTTGGGAGCGTCGGCTCGCGTCACTCTTGTTTCGGTAACCTGCCTCGTTCCCGCCCAGGTGAGCTTCGCGGTGCTTCCAACCGTACCCAGGCTCCCATCGGCCTCAAAGGGCGCCCATTCACGCAGATGCGCCGGGTCGGTAAGCGCGTGCCAGACTTTTTCCGGCGCGTGGTGCAGTTCTCCGACGAGAATGAGCGTCCACTTCTCTCCGTCCTTTCGTACCTCCGCCCCGCTGGCCGGACCCGGCGTGTACGGATCGCGATCGGTCATTTTCTTCTCCTTGTATCAGTCGGCGCTCAATGGCTGCCCATTCTGCTGAACGTTCTTAGTAGCGCACAAGCCGCCCCGGCGGTTCGCATAGTCGGCAAACGCGTCTACGGTGCGCCGCCGGGGGCGAGTCTGTTGTGCGCGTTTACTTAGTAGCGCACAAGCCGCCCCGGCGGTTCGCATAGTCGGCAAACGCATCTACCGTGCGCCGCCGGGGGCGAGTCTGTTGTGCGCGTTTACTGGAGAGCGCACAAGCCGCCCCGGCGGCTCGCCATAGTCGGCAAACGCGTCTACGGTGCGCCGCCGGGGGCGAGTCTGTTGTGCGCGTTTACTGGAGAGCGTGCCAGCTGGGTGATCTGAATGAGGTTGCCGCAGGTGTCGTTCAACATCGCAATGGTCGCGAAAGTCACGTCGGTGGGCGGCATCGTGAACTCCGCACCACCGGCCTTCATCCGCTCGTAGTCGCCCTGCACCTCGTCGGTGTAGAACATGGCCGCGGGCTGCCCCTGTTGAGA
>Ga0207085_1019_pt1 | contig 27059 bp, 25 predicted proteins | sample Alteio_BWMinHeat_53_FD_153542 | JGI IMG/M metagenome (GOLD analysis project Ga0207085, IMG submission 153542) | Enriched cells from forest soil in Barre Woods Harvard Forest LTER site, Petersham, Massachusetts, United States -... | ecosystem: Environmental > Terrestrial > Soil > Temperate forest >...
CGCGACCGATCACACCGGACCCCATCTTGCGCCCTTCGACGATTCGCTATTGGCGAACGTGCGCAAGATGCCGAAACTTTATCGAGATGTTTAGCCGTGCAGAAGACTGACGTTGACATTCTGGTAATTGGATCGGGCGCGGCTGGCGCGGTGGTGACAAAGCGCCTAACTGAATTAGGCGCGAAAGTGATGTGCCTGGAACAGGGCGGCTGGATTAAGCCTACAGATTACCCGTCTGATACCCCCGACTATGAGATTCAAATCCGCCGCGGTCCGTTTCACTTTAGTCCCAACATCCGAAGGCGCTGGGAAGACTATCCCGTGTCGGAGACAGGAGCCAATCCACCCGCAGTCTTGATGTTCAACGCGGTCGGCGGGAGCACTCACCACTGGGCGGCCCATTTTCCGCGCTTTCATCCGTCCGACTTCCGAGTGCAAACTCTGGATAGCGTTGCCGACGACTGGCCTATCAATTACGAAGAGCTGAAGCCCTACTATGACCAGAACGACCTCGACTGGGGCGTTGCCGGGCTGAATGGAGACCCGGCGAATCCACCTCGGTCTCCCCGTCCGACGCCGGTTTTGCCGATTGGAGTTCTGGGTACGACGATTGGAGCGGGCTTCAACAAGCTCGGCTGGCACTGGTGGCCGTCCGACAACGCCATCATTTCGCGCGATTATCACAATCGGCCGGCCTGTGGTTTACACGGCAAGTGCCTGTTCGGTTGTCCGATTGGGGCAAAGGCGTCGACGGACGTAACTCATTGGCGCGCAGCTATCCAAAAAGGGGCGGTTCTTCAGCCATGGTCTCGCGTGCGCGAGGTCACTGTCGATGCTCGGGGCCGAGCGAAGTCGGCGGTCTACTACGACCGCGAAGGAAAGCTGCACGAGCAAACGGCGAGAGTGATCGTCGTCTGTTGCAATGGCATCGGCACGCCGCGGCTGCTGCTGAATTCGAAGTCGAACCTGTTCCCCGATGGACTAGCGAATTCGACAGGATTGGTGGGCAAGAATTTTATGACCCATCCATTTCGAACGCTTGAAGGCGTCTTCGAAGCGCCGATGGATGGACACTTAGGTCCGTTTGGCATTCCAGCGATGAGTCAGCAATTCTATGAGACAGCTGCGAATCGAGGGTTTGTTCGCGGGTACACGCTTCTATTAGAGCGCTCGTTTGGTCCGCTGCACCAGGCCTGGGGCAGCTTCTCGAATCATCCGGTGCCTTGGGGCGAGAATCATCACAAGGTGATGCGCCAGCGCTTTCCGCATCTGATCCGCGTCACGGTGATGGGCGAAGATTTGCCGGAAGAGCACAATCGGGTCGAGATTGATCCGAATTTGAAAGATACAAGCGGTATCCCAGCGCCGCGCGTGGTCTACAGCTACAGCGAGAACAGTTTGAAAATGCTGGAGCATGGAGGAATGATGGCGCGCCAGTCGCTGGAGGCGGCCGGCGCAGTCGAGATCCTGGACAGCGGACCCGTGACTCCGGCGTATCACCTGATGGGAACGGCACGCATGGGCGCAAACCCGCGCAGGTCTGTGGTAAATGGGTCGAACAGGGCGCATGACGTCTCGAACTTATACATCGTCGACGGCAGTTCCTTCGCCACATCGGCTGCAGTAAATCCGACTTCGACTATCGGCGCCCTGGCGCTGAGGGCTGCAGATAAGATCTGGCAAGAACAGAAAAGCTAGTTCAATCAAAAACGCTGATCGGCATAGTGCCAACAGCCGAGATCTCCGGCCGGAACTCCATATAAGGCAAGATGTCGCGCTCGATCTCAATTCCAGGCGCGATTTCGACCAGTTCCAGTCCTCCCGCCGCAAGGCGAAAGACCGCCCGTTCGGTGACGTAGAGCACTTCCTGGCCTTGTTTTCTTGCGAAATCTGCAGAAAACGTGATTCGCTCGACACGATCGACAAATTTGCGGATCTTGCCGGCTTGCACAATGCTTAGGCTGCCATGCGTCCAGGAGACCTTTGAGCCTTGCGCATCGAATGTTCCGCAGAACACTACCTTTTTCGCGTTCTGAGCAATCTCCATGAATCCACCGGGACCAATCAGATTGCCCGCGAGATGGGAGACGTTCACGTTGCCGAAACAATCCGCTTCCCCCATGCCGAGGAATGTGATATCGATTCCGCCGCCACTGTAGTAGTCAAACTGTTCGAGGGACGAAACAATGACTTCGGGGTTGCGAGCGGCTCCAAAGAGCCGGTCATCGAGCATTTGCCCGTTGTGCACACCTTGCTCAACGCTCATCCAGAGTTCGCCCGATGTGCCTTGTTCGGCGATGACGCCGAAGATACCGCCGGGGATTCCAAACCCGAAATTCAGCGATGCCCCGTTGCGCAGTTCGAGCGCCGCGCGCCGGGCGATGATCCTCCTTTCTAACTTGTCGGGAATGGCAACGGCCATGTGCCCCAGGTGCGCACGGCGAGCGCCGCAGATGGTGGGGTCGTAGCCGAGCCCGTAGAACTGCTGCTGCTGTGGATCCTGAACGATCGCATCGACCATAATGCCAGGGACGCGCACGGACCTAGGATGTAGCGTTCCGGCCTCGACAATTTGCCGCACCTGGACAAGAACCCGACCGCCAGTGTTGTGAGCGGCAAGAGCGATTGATTGAATGTCCATATCGATCGGCTCTTCTTCCGGGCTGATATTGCCGCGCGAATCGGCATAAGTACCACGGATAATGGCGACGTCCACTTTGAATGGTTTGTAGCGAAGGATCTCGCGGCCGTCGATCCGCATGAGTTCAATTAGTTCTTCGCGGCTGCGCTGATTGCAGCGGCCGCCATCGCGACGGGGATCAACGAACGAACCGAGTCCTGAATGGGTGAACAAGCCGGGACGCCCGGCGCCGATCTCGCGCAGAAGCTGCTGCACAACGCCACCGGGAAAGCAGTACGCTTCTATTTTTTCTTCGCGAATGAGCTGCTGGATCCTGGCCGACCAAGTGAAATGGGAGGCGACGATCTTGCGCAGCATCCCTTCATGAGCAAAACGATTCGTTCCCAGCTCGCCGCGATCCCCTAAGCCAAGCGAATGGACCAGAGTCAGGTCACGGGGGTGGCCCGTCTCAAAGAAGCGCTGTTCCAACGCCGCAAAAATCACTTCCGCTGAAACCATTCCCGCCCCATTGCCGCTGATGGCGACGGTATCTCCATCGCGAACCAAATCCGCGGCCTCGCGAGCATTTATAACTGTCGCGCGCATGGACTTTACTTATTTCGAAAGACTGGTCTACGCTTCTCGCGAAACGCCTGCACGCCTTCCTTGCAGTCTTCGGTAGACAGCGCCTGGGCGGCGGCGCTCGCGTGATGGTGACGCAGATCCGTGTGCATCGTCGCGAGGATTCCCTTGGTAAGCGCCATTGCAACCGGTGCATTGGCACACAACCTTTCCAGCCATTCGTTCAGTTGCCGTTCTAAATCGTCCGCATCCTCCGCTAATGCAGTGATCAAACCCCACTTCAACGCGACCTCGGCTGTAATCGGCGTGCCGAGCAGCATCAAGTGACGCGCGCGACCGACGCCGATGATCTCGGATAAGCGGCGGATTCCCGTCCAGCCGGAGATCATACCGAGAGTTACTTCGGGCGATCCAAACTTCGCGGATTTGACGGCGACTCGAAGATCGGCGGCGATCGCCAGTTCGAGCCCTCCACCGAGGGCGTGCCCCGAAACGGCTGCGATGACAGGCTGGGGGAGCGCGGCCAGACGCTCAAGCACATTGATGCCGTACAGAATCCAGTCGCGGCCCATCTGCTGCGGCGAAAGCGCACCCCAGGCTCCGATGTCGCCGCCTGTGCAGAAGAAGCGACCGCACCCGCGAATGATGACAGCCCGCAGTTCGCGATCCGCTTCGATTTCTGAAACGATGGAACTCAACTGTTCGAGCATTCGCATGGTGAGCGCATTTCCCTTTTCCGGGCGATTCAGGATAATCTCAGCGCACACGGCGCCAAATTGTTCCTTGCGCCAAAACAAAATTTCAGCTTCCATACGATGGTCCCCGTTGTTATGTTTAGAATCTCGTGGAATTACAAGACCGTTTCGCATGCTATCGCAGATGGTGGTTTTTGTTAGCGGCGAGCGACTCTTTTTACGACGGAAATGAATTCATCGATCACGCCGGACACCCGTTTGCGAGATCGGGCAATGCCAATGTCCCAGAAGGCCTGTTTTTGTCGAGTCGATAGAAACCGTAATCCAGGCACTCGCATTCGTTTGGCGGAAACCGGAACGAGACTGATTCCCATTCCCGACCGCGCGAGATGAAGCAGGGTGAAAAGCTCTTCCGCTTCCTGGACGACGCGGGGTGAAAAGCCGGCAATTCGGCACAACTCCTGCGCATGATGATGCAGGCTGCGCGAAGCAGATGGGGAAATCAGAATGAACGGCTGATCCCGCATGGCGGTGAGACCGCGCCGCCCAAGATCGACACCGGAGTCAGCCGACGCTACAACGACCAGCTCATCCTTTTGAATGGGAATGCTTTCGATTTCCGATTCGTTTCGCGGAAGCCGAACAAATCCCACATCGATCGATCCATCGAGCAGCGCCTGCACCTGACTGGGAGTTGACATGTCTCTCATCTCGATTTGAATATCGGGATGCAACTTCCGGAAGGCGATGACGGAATTTGGAACGAGATCCGGAATGGTCGCGACGCCAAAGCCGAGCCGAAGCCTTTCCGTATAGCCTCGCATCGCCTTTTCTGCGAACGAAAAGACCGACTGCGCTTCGAATAGAAGCAGGCGAGCCCGTTCCGCGATTGCGATGCCAGCGTCAGTTGCCGACACACCACCGGTGGAGCGGCGAAAGAGAAAGCCCCCGATTTTGGCTTCAACGCGCTTGATCTGTTTCGTCAGAGCAGGTTGTGAGATCCACAATTTCGCCGCCGCGCGTCCGAAATGAAGTTCTTCGCTGAGAACGACGACGGCCCGAAGCTCGTCCCATTCCAAATTCATGCCTGAAGGTTATCAAGATCGGTCTCTTATTTCATTGGACGCCGAGGACTTTTTTGGCTTAAATCAGAGACATGCCCGCCGTCGCAGGGAATTCGGTGCTCGCGGAACGCACGCGGGTCTCGGCATTGTTCCTGTTTCACGGGGTTATTTTCTCGACCTGGGTCTCACGAATTCCTTCGGTACAAGCGTCTCTCCGTCTCTCGACGGGTTTGCTTGGGCTCCTACTACTCTGCAACGCGGCGGGATCAATTGCCTCAACGCCAATAGCCGGAATCCTGGTGGCCAGGTGTGGCAGCCAGATTGTAGTTCAGCTTTCGAGCATTTGTTTCGGCATCGCGCTACTTGGCCTTGCGATGTCCGCCAACGCCGTGCAGTTCGCAGTTGCCTTATTTTTCTTCGGGGCTACTGGCGGATGCATGAATGTGTCCATGAATCAGCAGGCGATTCTGGTCGAATCACTTTCTCAGAAACCCTTGATGTCATCGTTCCATGCGTTGTTCAGCCTGGGCGCCATGTTAGGGACATTTGCTGGAGGGCTTGCCGCAGAACACAAGATCAGCGTGCAGCAACACCTGATCGTCGCTACGGCGATCCTCTGCACAGGAGTTTGGTTTGCATCGCGAAAGGTGATGGACGGCGCAATCCAGCCGACCAGCACGTCGCGGAACTTGGTGCTGCAGACAGCTCGGTCGATCCTGCCGTTGGCGATGATCGCCTTCTGCGCTGGCCTCAGCGAGGGTGCGATGGCAGATTGGATTGGCGTCTACTTACACACCGAGTTGTTGACAAGCCTCGGGCGTGCCGCGCTCGGGTATTCAGCGTTCTCCTTTGCGATGGTAGCCGGCCGAATTGCCGGCGATCGGGTGACACATGCGCTCGGAAGCCGGCGCTGCATTCGGGTTGGGTACATGCTGGGGACGGTGGGACTTTCCGTGTCGCTGGTGACGCATGTGGTTCCGGCGACGATAACCGGGTTCGCGTGCGTCGGGCTAGGGCTCTCGGTAGTGATCCCGAATGTGTTTCGAATTGCCGCACACATCAAAGGAGTGGCCTCGGCTTACGGCGTCGCAGCAGTGACCGCGACTGCGTACTTGGGTATCTTAACCGGACCTCCGGTGATCGGAGGACTGGCACAACTCTCTTCTTTGAGGCTTGCGCTGGTTTTCGTAGGGATGGCGATGGTTCTTGGCGTTGTGCTCTCAAGGAGAGGCCTCCAGACCCAATCGAACTCCAGCCTGCCGGAAAACTGCTTGGATGAGTCGCTTTGCGCTTAGCTCGCTACGGTGGAGGCGCCCAAACAACCAAAGCCGATGAGGACTCAAGGCGTGCGATTCAGTCACAACGACCATTCGATGCGATCAATCACATGTAAGGCCATCCTGTTTGACATGTAAGGCCATCCTGTTTGATCTGGACGGTACGCTGGTCGATTCCACGGAGCAGGTGGAGGACATCTGGCGGCGCTGGGCCGAACGGGACGGCATCGAGCCGAGCCGAATCTTATCGATGTCGCATGGACGACGAACCGAAGACACGCTCCAAGAAGTGGTGCCCTATCTGGATATCGAAGCGGAAGCGAGATTCCTGAATGCCGAAGAACTGCGTTTTCACGAAGGCATCAAAGCCATCCACGGAAGTGGCGCGCTTCTCGAGACGCTTCCGAGAGACCGCTGGGCGGTAGTTACTTCCGCTACCCGCGCAGCGGCAAAGCTGCGTCTGGGGTGCGCCGGACTTCCTATACCAACGACGCTCGTCGCAGCCGAGGACGTGGTGGAAGGCAAACCGGATCCAGCTGGGTATCTGCGAGCGTGCGAACTTCTGGGTTTCTCGCCGGATCAATGTCTCGTGGCAGAAGATGCACCGGCCGGTGTTCTCGCCGCCAGGGCGGCGGGTATGCGCGTGCTCGGTGTGACAACGACATTTCCGGCTAGCGAGCTGTTAGCCGATGAATGCCTTCGCGACTTTTGTGACGTTCGGGTTGTTTCCGTGATGGGGGATGACCAACTTCACTTGCAGTTGGGTTTGGGAGAATCGGACCTCACGACCAGAACCGCTCTCAGGGGTTGACGCACTCCCCTTGAGAAATCGGAAATACATGGAATCCTGACTTGATGACTTGATAGAGCCGCATGTCATTGGCGTCATCGCGTTTCAGAGTCCGGAGCATTAGCTCGTAGATGATGTCGTCTTTGTCACGGAAGACAATCAGAACTTTGTTCCAGATGCGGCGGCCGCGCTCAACAGCGCTATATTCTGCTTGAATCGCTGGAAGCCCCCTTAATGCCATCTGCCGGGTATAGACGAGCTCCGAGCCGGGCGTGTTTTTCAGTCCCCAATCCAGATAAGCTTGCGGGTCACGCAATTCCATGGAATTGTACTGATCGAAGACTCCAACGAATCCCGTTTGTTCTGCAGTCACCCGATCGGTAGTGCCCGTACCTGATGTAGAAATCAGAAATCCATGATTCGGGGCTGGTGAATGCGCTGCATGGGCCACAATGCCGGACGGAAGCTCTACAAAGTAGCCCTTATCGCAATTCGTATATCTGACGCGCCAGATTGTCTCGCTTGGAGTTTCTGTCCAGTGCCGGACGGCCGCTATGACCAGAAGAGGAATCGAGAAGTATGGTAAGGCTCTGGTCATCGCGCGGCACCGCTGGAACTCAATCAATCCTAGCGACGTTACGGCTCAACAGAAACGATGAAGGTCAGGGTATGGCCACGGTACTGACCAACCACCTCCCAGCATCCGGCGGTTGGAATACTGATGCCCGTCATCATTGCCGGGGTGTTACCAGTTATGAATACAGCGTTTGCATGCGCAACGGCAACCGAAGGTGAATCATGATCGAGACGGCGAGCAGTAACGATTAATTCCGGCTCGAGCTCTTTCCGCCAATCGAATCCTCTCTTCCAAAAGATTAGCTTGGTGTCGTAGCCTCCGCGTTTGTTTGAATTGCCCTTCGTGTGCCAGACCCCTTCGACACTCAGTTGCGTCCAAAACGCATCGGTCCCATACCAAAACATGTTGTCCGATAGCTGCACTGAGTCGTAGGGCGCGGGCGGGGCAAATGGAGGGTTAGGCGGAAGAGTGGTGAGACAGGCAACTTGCGGATGCCCAACTGCCGGAAACAGGAGCATCGAAAACGTAAGGAGAAAGCCAGCCCGCATAAGCCCTCTTTGTCAAATAGTACTACGATTTTCCGATTAGCGCCTGGCTGACCAAGTCCCGATCCCGAGGATGCGATTTCCATCGAGCCGGGCGAACTCTTTCTCGGCCAGTTGGTGCTGCTCTCGTGCCCATTCGAGCAAGGGTCAAGGCATGGAAGGCGACGGGGTTGCCGTATGTGGTGGGTGATAGCGGAGTGAATTAGTCATACCTTTTAGAAGACAAGGAAGGTATCCTGTCCGGCTAACGATTTTGGCCGACTGCAGACGCTTGAGTCGTGGTGGTGATTGCAACAAAGGCCAGCAAAGCGATTTCGCCCCACAATGCGTGATTTCCGAACCTGCTGACCGCATAGCCACCGGCCATCGCTCCCAAGAGAAAAGCCGCGCAAATCACCGAAAAATCTCGCAGCACGTCCTTCGCTTTCGGGCTGTGACCTTCAAAGATCCAGGAAAATGCCGCCTCGCTCAGCGTACGAAGATTTCCGGTCGTGAAGGTTGAGTTGTAGCTGTGACCATTCACGTCGCGAAACGTTTGCACCTGAACGGAGGCGGCTAATGCAATATTGAGTGTGAATAACCAATCAGGGAAGGCGGCCGGAAGGAAGCTCAAGGCGGAGAGGATGGCGATTTCCAGGAGGAGAACTGTCAGATAAGCATTGACTCCGCGGAGTTTCGACTGCAGGATTGCCTGCGATGCCCAGATCCCCGCCAAAAAAGCCAGAATCGGAGGGATATGGCGGAAAGCATGTTGCCAAGCCCCGGACACAAGATGAACGCCGAGCAGGACGACGTTACCTGTCATCGAATTTGCAAAAACTTGGCCATGACCGACGTACGTGAAGCCGTCGAGAAATCCTCCCGCCAATGCGAGGAGTCCTGCGGCCCCTAGCGACCCTGCGCGCGTGTCCTTTAGCACCAGGAACTCACAACGCGCTAAAGCGAGAGCAGGAGTTTGCTCCCGGGCGAAATCGTGATGCTCTGCGCCAGAACGACTGTTGATCCGGCCGCGGATCGCTCGACCCGATGGGGCAATTGCTGGTTGTCCATCGTGACCACAGTGCGAGGACCGGGATTCAGATCGGACTGAATCGAAGAGAGCGGCAGACGTCCCTCCGTGACAATTATTTCGATGGCCTGTTTTCCCGAATCGCGCGCGATTGAAAATTGCCCCCAACCCAGACCAGACGACCAGAACGAATGAAAGCGCGGCGGCTTCAGTTTGGGAGCTATCGACAATTGCCGGAGCGCCGCGTGATACGCAAACCCATTGAGGGCCAGCACAGTCGACCATGCAGACATGGCGCGCGCGTAGTGATGTCCGCACTCGGGCTCATCCCAGGGGTTCCGGCGTTCGCCGTCAAAACGCCAGCGCACGTTTTCGACCGTTTCCAGGCCTTCGCGCAACATACCCGCATGGAGGAATTGTGCCGCGACCAGATATTCGATTCCCGTCCAGGCCTCGGCGTAATACGGAAACGGAATAGTTGGGCGGGTCCCTTTGCCATAATCGCAAACCAGAATGGCAGGCTCATCGTTCAGCGCGTAGACGCGCTGTACGGAATCGTGATCAAACAGATTGCTTCGGTAATTGTATTTGTGAATCGCCTGCAGAGTCTTTCGAATGTGCTGCGGGTCGAGCAGGTTTCCTAAACCGGCAACGTCTGCGAGATATTGCCCGATCAATTGGTCCGCCAGGCAGCCGTCGCCGAGTTGAAACTCAGGCGCCTCCGGATGATCGGCGCCCATATCGCCTACCGTGGTTGGAGCAATCTGATCTCTCGGGATGCTGCTGACTTTTTGAAAGTAGTACTCGCCGTTGAACAGGTTCGAATCGATCCAGGTACGGCCCTTTTCAAACAGTTCGCGATATTGCTGTGCTGCTGCATCGTCGCCCACCACGCGGCCCATTTCTTCGGCGGCTCGCAGGGCGCCCAAATAGTACACCCCGCAGAGTGGATTCGGCCCGTAGAATTCAACGTCGTAGGTATTGTGTTGAACGCCGGTTAAAACGCCTTGCCGGTTCGGATCCCAGCCGCCGGGTATCCAAGCATAGGATAGGGCGTGCTGTACTTTCGGCCAATAAACCTTGAGCCATGCCGTATCACCCAGCAGCTTCCAATCAAGATAGGTTTTGATGATCTGACCCATCTGGCCATCGGCGGCGGCGTATCCGAATCGGCCGATGCCATCGGGAAGCATCTGGCGGAATCGCATGCCGCCTTGCTCGTCCTGTGAAAACCCAAACGCGGCTTTGCGAAGCGATCGCGCCAGGCTTGGAAAGAGAGACTGGGTGGATGTTTCGTAGTTCCAGACGTGCGTGCAGTTGCCGAAACAACAGCCGCGGTGGTCGTTACAGCCTTCAAAGCCATGAAATTCACCATCCGCGGTGCGAAAGCACGTTTGAGTTACGAACGTAGATAGGTTTGCAACGGCCGCGTCGCGAACGGCGCCGGGCAAAGTACTCTCGCGCATCGCCGACACGAAGGCCAACGTTCGTTTTTCCAGTTCCGGAAGACGGCGTGCCGCCTCTTGCGCGGCAGCCCAAGCGTCCGCATATTGAGTGCAATACCAGTTGCCGATGTTCGTGTTCTCAAGCCCATTGGGCGCAGTCCACCCCGACCACGCGGGCGTTCGGTTTGGAAAATGCCAAGCGAGGAGAAAAGTATATTCAACCGTCACGCCGGCGGGAATCTCGCGCTGCAAGCAGAGCGCCGCTATCGGCTTTCGATCTGTTGCCTCGGGGCCGAGTTTGCCGTCAGAGCTGAAGTCGTCCCAAAACAACTGGGGGCTGGCCCACCATTTTGCGTTGGGCCAGCCTCGCAGATAAGTGACATTCCCATCACTCGCATTCAGGAGGCACAGGGCAAACGTTCCATTCTCGGGTTCGGTGGCAGCCAACTTCGAGTGCGACATCAGGAAGCCCTGCAAGGCATCGCCCGCGTTGCTGCGGAATTCGTTCACGCGCCCATCTCCGACTCCGCGCTGCACTGTCGCCGATGCCTGAGGTCCGATCGGATTGTCGATGGTAAGCGTGATCGATGCAGTAACGCTTGTTGTGCCTGGATTGCGTACTTTATATCGAAGCACTGCAACCGGGAATCCGGAACTGTCAGGATCCAGCGGAACAAAGGGACTGAACGCATCCAAAGATACGTGAACCGGCAGGCGCGAATCCTGAAAATCAATATGGGCGAGGGGAAACTCGCCAGTGAATGTTGCACTTTCCAGCCGACTCATGCCAGGAGCATTGGCTGGACCTAGGCCGTCAGCGCTCGCATAAGGTGGCATCAAGCGAGCCTCCAATACATGCGCTACTGGTTTCGCGCTAGCGCGTTTCACCCAAATTGAGGCGAATCCATACTCGGGCGAGCGGCCCTTGTCGGGACGGTTATAGATTTCCCAATCTCGCAACTGTCCTCTGCCACCGAGGCTGATGCAGCCCGTGCCAACGCCGCCCAAGGGAAACGCGAGCATCTGTAGCTGCCGTCCGGAAAACGAGCGAGGATACCTAATCCGCTCGCGAACGTTTGGGGTTTCTCCCCCGGTCTGTTCGGCGGCGTTCTGACGCGCGGTCATTTTCTGGCTCTGGGCATGAACGGTAGCTGTCGTTGCAGCCGTTCCCAGCGCAACGGTTTGGAGAAATCGGCGGCGTTTCATTGTTGCGTAACCACGGAAGTCAAACGGAATTCAGGTTTGGGCGCTGCCGGACTAAAACATTGCATTTTTCGAATCGCGACGCCACCCGGCAGGTTTGCCAATTCCACCTCAACCAATGTTTGCAGCACATCCGGCTCCGCTGTGGCACGCAGATTCAGCAGCAACTCGTGAATGGCGGCTGGCGAAGCATCGAGGATTCCCTGCACAAATGGCTCTTCGCCATTGCGGACCACAGATGCTTTCACATATCCTGACGCACACTCATCCATCACCTTTAAATGGGCAATGCCAATCTTATTCGCGGTGAGAACCGCCTCGAGATTTTCCAGCAGCGGGCCAACGACCGAGGAGGGAGTCAGTTCTTTTGTGAGAGTTACGGTCACGCTGCAATTCAACCACGCCAAGCCGGCTTCGGCTCTGGCGTATCGTTCGTAGTCAATCTCGAGAATCTTGCCGCCGATTTGTTCGTGCGCTCCCAGCACTTCATCAAGCCATGCATCGACGCCTTCGCCGGTTAGCGGACTCATATACCGAACGTCAACTTCTGAAAAAACACCCGTGGGCGCCGGGTAATCCGGATTTAAATCGGCTTTGGTCATGCAAACCAGATCGGCTTCCTGAATTTGTTTGTGAAAGAGGAATGAAAGATCGGAGTCATCGCCGCTTGCCGATAACTCGCGGGCTCTTTGCGGATCGACGAGAACAGTGTAGGGAGCCAGCCGAAACTCATTCCGGTAATGCAGTTTTAAAGGCTGCAGCGTAGTTGCCGAAATATCGGTGCAACTGCCGACTGCCTCGGCAAAAATGACAGAAGGAGCATATTCGGCCAAACGTTCGGCAGCCTCTATCAAATCGGAAAAACGGCAGCAGAAACAACCGCCCGTGACGTTGTCGGCATCGATTCCGCTGTCTTTCACGTATTGCGTGTCCACCAGTTCTGAACCCTGATCGTTCAAAATAGCGGCAGATCTGAATCCGCGAACCCCTAGACGGCGCGCAGCCGTCAATATGAGCGTTGTCTTTCCGGCCCCCAAAAAGCCACCCAGGACAACAAGAATCGGCGAATTGTTCATTGAATGCAAATTATGACAAAACCCATATCGGTTTCCCGGCGCGCCCTTCTCGGTTGCTGTCTTGCGCTCCCGGCGTTTTCAAAAGCCCAAAGGACGCGGATGCGCGCCGCCGTACAGCAAGGGAACTCATCAAATCTTTGGGCGGGGCGTGTGACACCGCGGCCGTTTTGGGCGGGCGCCTCAGAAGATACACCGACATTTTCCACCGAATTGAAGATGGTGGGGATTCTTGCCAACGTACGGGACAAGAAAGGCCATCTGATTAACGACCTGAGCCAAGACGATTTTACAGTTCTGGAGGACGGGCGGCCGCAGGCAATTCGTTACTTCGCGAAACAGTCGGATCTGCCGTTGGTAATCGGCCTGATGGTAGACACAAGCATGAGCCAGCAGCGCGTCGTCGAGCCCGAGCGTACGGCGTGTTTTCATTTTCTGGACCAGGTGCTCCGTGAAAACAAGGACAAAATCTTCATCGCGCAGTTCGACATGAATGTGGACGTGCGTCAGGAGATGACATCATCCTGGAAAGACCTGAGTGCCGCGCTGAGCGAAGTGGATACGCCGTCACGGAGGCAACTTCGAAATCAGATGGGCGGCGGCACATTGCTGTACGACGCGCTTTTGACGGGGGCCAAATTGATGGAGCAGGAGCATGGCCGAAAAGCTTTGCTTGTCCTGACGGATGGAGTCGATACGGGAAGCGAAGCCGATTTGAACGCCGCGCTTGATGCGACCGTGCGCGCCGACACATTGATCTATTCCATTTTGTTTTCCGACGAGGGCTATTACGGCGCGTTCGGAGGAGGAGGTGGCCGCAAGGTCCTAGAGCACCTCGCGAAGGATTCCGGGGGTGGATTCTTCGCAGTGTCGAAGAAACTCACCATCGACCAGGTCTTCGATGTCATTCAGGATGAGTTGCGGAGCCAATATGCGTTTGGCTATGTCTCCGACAAGCCAGTGAGGATTTCCGAATTCCGCAAGATCGAGGTCAAGACGCAACCAAAAGATTTGATTGTCCAGGCGCGCGACCGCTACTGGGCACGGCCCTGAGACGCCAGCGCAGCTGGTTTTAGGTCAGGCTCGAAGCCCGTGTGCAAAAGGCGAGAATGCAGAATGTGAAGAACAACGAATCGTTGCTCCAGAACACAAAGGCACTCAGCAAGCACAAAAGAGCAAGCTGTGACCGTGGGTCTAAAGACCAGTCAAACATGATGGTTGAATCTTTATAGTGGCAGAGAAATTCCTTATTCTCCACGCCACAGTACGGATTCGACCAAAAGATTTATGGCCCCACGACCCCCGACGGAAGGCAATTTATTTGCCGGTATCTTTACGGGAATGACAGCCTTTAAGGTGGGATTTTGTGGTCGCCAGGGAACCGCATTGGCCCCCTGACGAAATGCACAGCGGCCGTTAGCCAACCGTCGCATGTTTATGGCTGCACAGGATTCCGTTCATCTGGTCTTTGATCTGAAGTTTGAGTTTCTTCAGGCGGTGCTCTTCCAACTCATCGATCTCGGTAACATGAGATTTCGATTCGATCGCCTCGATCAGGCGCTTTAGCTGCGCATGCTGTTCAGCCAACGAGCGGAAGTGCTCGTCGCTTGTTAACAGATGCGCCTTTAACTCTTCGTCTTGCGTGTGATTCTCCATAAGGGGTCTCCTTGTCGAAAGACCACGCCGAGGCTGGATTGGGGGTTAGAATCTGGCCCGGTGGGTAGAGTGTTTTCATTGCTCACTCGCGACAGGTCGGCTCGGCCTGCCGTATCCAACAATTAACACCGTTCCATTCTCATGACAATAGCGTTTTCTCTTGGAGTCTGGTAATAGTACGGCCTTTTCCCGACCTCTTCGAAGCCTAGCCGGCGATAAAGCCTTTGGGCAGCGAGGTTTGACTCGCGGACCTCCAGAAAATAAATGCCGGGCAATTGCATCTCGCGCTCCAAAAGTGCCCGCCCTACACCCATGCCCCGATACCGTGGCAGGACGGCCAGATTCAGAATTTCGCGTTCCGGCAATTGCAGGTCGCTGCCGGCATACAACTGGTGCTCAACCAGGAATCCGACCACGGGGCCGCCGTCTAGTTCCGCAACCAGGCACCGCCGTTTCAAGAAATCGACTGCTATCCAGGGATCGTGGCGAAAGCAAGTGCGCTCAATTTCTTCCAGAACCGCGGCGTCTTCCGGACTGGCTTGTCGAATAGTGAAGTTCACTGCAGTTGCAGATTGACGAGCCGTCCGGCGGTGCGGAAATGGGCGTCGGGATCCGCCGCGTACGAAATGGAGACTTTCTTGGGCGGCTGCTGGATGCCACAGGAAATCGCCGTAGTTAAGTTGCTATCACCCAAGACGGACGTTGTTTTACCGGACCGTTCCTGGATCGTCAGGCGCGTCTTTCCGCCGTGAAGGCAATCGACTTGAGTCAGCAAACCGGTCAGTTTCCGTTGGGGAAGCGTCGCGTCCCAGGGCACAACGTCGGCTGGCTTTTCGTTTCCCGCTGCCAGATCATTTTCACGATTCGCTTTTTCCTCGGCCGCACGGATGGCGTCGGCTTCGTTGTCCTGGGCGCGTTGGTCGTCGGCGTGCGCGGCCTCGCGTTCGCGGATTCGTTCCGCATCGGCGGCGTCGAGTCTTCCCTGTTCCGTATCCATTCGCATTTGGTGGATATGATCTTTTTCACCTGCTGTCGGCGCCGAATCTTCCGCCCTCAGCCAGCTTCCCTGCGCTTCGATCGCGTGGCCGTTTGTCGTTTGCAACTGTGCGAGATCCAGCCAATAGCTGGTGGCACGAGGGTCGATCTGCGCAGCTTTGCGCAAAAGCGCCTCTTTGGCAGCCGGGTCAGTGGTCAGCCGCGCCTGTTCATAGATTGGAACCGCCCACAATGGATTCAGCGCAGCGGCGCGTTTCAGCAGTTCCAACGCCCGCTGCGGCGGTTCGAGCGCCGCCAAAGCGACGTCCACCGGGGCGGAGATGATCCCGGCATCCAACGCATTCTGTAGAAACGGTTTGGGATCCTCCTTCCGGCGCTTGGCAACTTCGGCTAGACCGGCAAAACCGAGCGCTTTCGCCGTTCCTCCTGCTCCGATCGCGCCATTGTAAAGCGCTTCCGCCGCTTTCAAGTCGGTTTCCAGCAGGCTATCCGCGTGGTAACAATCCGCAACGGCTGCATCCAGTGAGTGTTCACCGAAGTCCCGCTTGGGGTCGAGCGGCCGGCCGGAAACCGAGACCGCCTGCCAATTTCCTGCTGCCAGATTGGCCTGGACTTCCTTCTCCAACACGGCCGGATCTTTCCCGAAGGCATTCCTCTCGGCTACGGACAAACTGCTGCCGCTCTTCAAGGAAGCCACCAGGACATGGAGACTGGCGCGGTATTCAAACCGGGTGGCGAACAGTTGCATGCGTGCCCACGCGAGGTTGGGCTTTAGAATCGGACCTCCCCACGTAACATGGCTGCCGTGCGCTTCAAGCGTTCCGAATAGTTGCAGCAGCCCAGACTGGGCGTCGTCGGGCAGGCGAGGAGTGTTGGCTTCCAACAGGATGGCTGTTACCTGCTCCAGAGAAGGACGCGAGCCGGGGAGGCATACCAACAGAAACTGGCCATTTCGCTCAGTGAACTCGCCGGCGGCGCCGGCAGATGGTTCGAATACGACCCTGATTGGCCATAAGCTGCGTAGCTCCTGAATCTCGAGCAGGTTACCCAGAACCCACCGCGCCTGCTCAAATTGAGTCAAAACATCGCGAGCAGCTGCGGGATCATTCACGAAATCCACATAAAACGGGCCTAAATTCAGCTCGGTCCAACGCTCTCGGCCCCATGCCGAGAGCGGAAGTAACGCCCCGATCAGGCTGGCGGCCAATGCTGCGGAACTACAGACGCGGAGGAATCGTAACGATAATCGCCTTCGCGGGCGTCTCGGAGTGTCCGGAATAGGAATGGGCCTCTGAGGCATCGAAGTAAACGCTATCGCCAGCCCGCAGAAGGTGCTGTTCCGCCTGATAGTGTATCGCGAGAATGCCCGCAAGCACGTGAATGAACTCAGAGCCTTCGTGTGAGTGTTCCAAGCGCTCCAGCTGTTCTTCGGCTAACGGGAATTCGGCCAGATACGCGGACATATTTTTCTGGGGCACAGAGGAGGCCAATACCTCAAAAACGTATCCCGGAACGGGCGAATTGAAGAGCCCGCGCAAAACGGGGGCGGGATCGGATGCGCCAAGCCGCTCCTCCGCCCGAACCACCGAGAACAGCCGACGCTCGCGTTTGTCGGTAAAAAAGTGGTCCAGTCCGATTTCAAAAACCATCGCAATGCGCGCCAGCGTCGGCAGCGTGGGCACCAATTTGCCATTTTCGAGTTGAGACAGCATCGACGCCGACAACCCGGTCTGCCGCCCCAGGTCAGTGAGGGCTATTTTCTTTTTCAGCCGAAGCTGCCGGAGCTTTCGGCCAATCTCGTATTCAGACAGCAAGCGCCGGATGTTCTCATCTCCACTTTCAATCGACTTTGAATCTTCTGTATTGTTAGCGATTGGGTCCTCTATTTTTGTGGCACTGAACACAGTTTTAGTGGCACCATTAGCCAACTCGGTTTCAGAGCTTGATTGATGCATAGCACGCTTATTTATTGGTCGCGGGTAGAACTCCGGATGTAGTACATACGAAGCAACGAGGTTTGGCGGATTGGTACTAGGGACGTATCCGCAGCAAGCCGCCCCGGCGGCTCGCGATCGTCGGCAAAACGTGCGTCGTCGCCTTAGCCGGGGAGTCCGTCGCGCACGTTTATTGAGGCGAGGGTGGTCGCACTTGCCGCCGATGCGGAACTTATCTAGCGTTGGGCAAGGTTAAGCGCTAACGGGAAGAGGATTCCGCTGCTTTGCCCATTTCAACAGCTCCGCTGCCGGTAGCGGTTTCGAAAACAAATATCCCTGGATTTCCTTGCAGCTCATGGCTGCCAGCGCGCGCGCCTGGTCGACGGTCTCGACACCCTCGGCGATAACCGAACAATCCATACCATGTCCCATTTGAATGATGCTCGACAATAGTGGCGGGCGGTCGTCGGCTTGGGTGATGCGCCGAATGAACATTTGGTCGATCTTCAATCTTTGAATTGGCAGTTGTTGAAGATAGGCAAGGGATGAATGACCGGTCCCAAAGTCATCCAAAGCAATCAAAATGCCAAGAGATCGAAGTAAGGTTAGTTGCCGCAGACCATGCGCGAAGTCTGTCATGACCATGCTTTCGGTGATTTCGAGCTCGAGGTCTTCCGGCCGGATTGAGGCAGTGCGCAGGCGCCGCGCGACTGAGTTGGCGAACTCGTTCCTCGAAAATTGGACTGCGGAAACGTTGACGGCAACGCGGAGCCCCTCCAACCCGGCGCGATGCCAGACTTCGAGCTGGCGAATTGCCTCCTGAATTACCCAGTCGCCGACGTCCTCAATGAATCCCATGTCTTCCAGGATGGGGATGAACGCACCGGGAGAGATATAGCCGAGGGAGGGATGTTTCCAGCGCAGAAGCGCTTCTACGCCAGTGAGGCTACCGCTGGGCAGGTGAATCTGCGGCTGGTAAAAGACTTCAAACTCGCGTTTCTGCAGCGCGAACCGCAGATGTTTTTCCATCACCAGTCGCTCCGGCGGCATGGTGATCATAGAAGAGTCAAACGCAGCGACTTGACCGCGGCTGGACTTCTTTGCATGGCGCGTGGCGGTGTCGGCACGGTGCTGCAATTCGCCCGCGTCGCATTCTCCACATTTTGCCACTGCCGTACCGAGACTTGCCCGCACCAAAAGCTCGTGATCGCCAATTTGAAATGGTTCGACAAACCAGGCCAGGAGTTGCGCCGCAAATGAGCTGACCCTATCGCTCGACGTCAAATTCGGGAGTAAGACGAAAAACTCGTCTCCCCCGCCTCGCGCCATGGCAAAACCGGGCTCCATTGCATTCTGTAACCGCTCACCAACTCGACGGAGGAGTTCGTTTCCGGCGCGGCTGCCGAGCAATCCGTTGATCAGGCGAAACGAATCCAAAGCAATGATGATGAGGCCGGTGGACAGGCCGGTCTCCAAGGAGTGGTTAAGAGCGCGAGCGATCTCTTCCTCCATCCAAAGGCGATTCCAAAGGTGTGTGAGGGGATCGTGGTGCGCGCGATAGGACAGTTCCTCGGAAAGATGCTTTTGTTCAATAGCAAGCGTGGCGATCGAACAAACTTCGTCCAATTGAAGACGGATGTTCTCGTCCACTTCGGAACCCTTGAGGCCGAAAACAACCACGGCGCCCACCAGTTCTGCCGATTGAGTAATCAGCAATTTCACTTCGGCGTCGAATTTCAGCCCGAAGTCGCTCAGCTCGGCGGTGCCACCTTCAGCGCATAGGCGGTTCAGCGCATCTCGATCACCGGGTAGCAACTCGCATTCCGCCGCAATCGAGAGCTGTTCCTCATGTACAAGCAGAACAGCGCTCCTGGTGTCCTCGCGCAGATGGCCGGCAACCGCGGCGACGGCGCCAAGCGTGCGGCCGATCGGGAAACCCCGCACCAACATGCTGAGAGCACCGGAATTGCTGAATGTTTCGCCGACGGCTACAGTGTCGGAACCCGTCAAGCCGCGCCACCCTTTTGAAAGCGATCCAGAGCCCATACGATTTCATCGAGGGACCCGTTGGCGGCGCGAACCACCGAACGGAGCGCGATGTTAAAGAGAGCGGTCCGGGTACCGACAAAGGCCTTGCATTCAATCGGTGCTTTAAAGCGCCCCGGCAGCTCACTCGGAGCGGTGGTTACATCCGCGTGATCCCAAATCAGCAGCAAGGAGGTAGGAGACCAGCAGAACACCCCGCCGCCAGGCACCAGGGATTGAATCTCCTTGCGGGCCAAATCCTCCAGAATGTTATTCGCAATTTCGTCGCCGTGCCGCACGCGCACCGCCCGCAAGGAATCGGCAACGAACAAGGCCGTATGCAGACAGGCGGCCCCTCCGCTGCTCAGCCGGGACTTCAATTCCTCGATAGCTTCCTCACGGGTGGCAAAGTGTACTCGAAAACGCGAGGCGGATTGTTGTACCTGGCGGATCTGACTTCCAAGTGAGTCAATCTCAGCCTTTCCGTTGGTCTGGTCGAATTTGGCTTCCTGGCGGACAAATTCCAGCATTTTGCCGACCTGAGCCCGGAGTGAACCCAAGTCGTCGACTTTAGCGACGCGGTTTAGTCCGGCCTCTAGATGCTTCATGCGTTCGTCGGACTTCTCACTCCTGGCATTCAACTGCACAAATGTGTTGTTCAGGATGTCCAGAACCCCTTTGAACTCTTGGGCAGTCTCCTCGTCCGTCTGCCGCACCCGATGTTGAAATGCTTGTAAAAGAGCTTCTGTTTCGCGGGCTGTGCCGGAGGCCTCGCGCTCACCCGCAACGTTAAGATTTTTCCTAATCTCTTCTAATTTGCCGGAAAGGTCGGTGAAGGTCTCGCCCACCAGAACTGAGCGGCAAATTGCAGCCATCAGCCGGCTTGACAGCTCTAAATAACTGCCGGTGGCATCAGCGGCTGGAGCGGGTCCGCCGGACTTTCGCGCATCATAAAGAAACTTTTCGAGACTGACAATGCTCATTACGGCTACTCGCTTGTTTGCTTATCGGCTGTTCCGGCCTTTCGCGACAGAGGCAAACTCAATTTTTTGACAGCGGCGATTTTCGCAATCGGGCAATCCGGACGAGCGTTAACCGTAAATAGAAACCGAGCAGGTTGAGCGTCAACGAATTGGCAGCACGCCGCCGGTTTTAACATCAATCGAAAACGCACTCGCCGAATGTGTTGTGATGTCGTACGTCGCGAAAGTCGGCGTAACGTCTTCCCATCGCCCTTTGCCAAACTTCGCGCCCATGATCGGGCCGGGGTTTATCAACAGGCAAGCACCGTGTGACGCGATTTCGAGTTCGTGGTTGTGGCCGAAACAGACGACGTCATACTCTCCGGACTTGGCAATCGGTTTCGCCAGATAGTCGAAGTGATTCATGGCGAAGCGTTTGTTTTCGAAAGTATGTTCGAAAAACTCGCCATGTATACGGACGTTCGACGTTTTGGATGCTTTGGTGGTGATGCGATACAGGTCGGCGTCGTTATTGCCGAAGACAATATGAACGTCGCGCTCGAACTTCACCAGCTCGTCGATGACGAACGGAGAACACAGATCTCCGCAACAAAGCAGTATGTCCGCTGTGCGCTTGATAGCGTCAAGGGCAACCGCCAAGTTCCACAGGTTGTCGTGAATATCAGAAATGACCGCGACGCGCATGGTCCCTTGTCCGGCTATTGATAGAAATTGCGCTGCCAGCGGTGCCGCTTCAGAATGGCCAGCGTCCGAGGGTCTAACTTACCGGGGGCGGACGCCCGGCAGCTACTCTCAACCGTGGAAATACGCCGCATCCCTGGAATGACCGACGTGACCGCCGGATGAGACAGACAGAAGCGTAGTGCGATTTCAGCAAGCGAACCCGGGACACCTTCGAGATCTTTTTGCAAAGCCTGCACGTGCTCGACGACCTGCCGTTTCCGATCACCACGGAAATAGGATTCACGAAACTCGCCGGGCTGGAAGGTTGTATCTTCCGTGATCGTTCCAGTAAGGCCGCCTTCATCCAACGGCACTCGCGCTAGAACACCGATCTTTTTTTCCTGGCAAAGCGGGAAGAGACGATCGTCGGCGCTCTGATCGAAGATGTTATAGATCACCTGAACTGCTGAAAACAGCCCCGTCTTCACTGCTTCCAGAGCGGAGTCAGGATCGTGTTCGCTGAGGGAGACGCCAAAATAACGGACCTTACCACTGGAACGAAGCGTTTCGATGGCGCGTCTCCACTCCTCGCGATCCGTCCAGGCGTCAGTCCAGACGTGAAATTGTTGCAGATAAAGCTGATCGGTATTCAGATTGCGCAGGCTCTGCTCGGTCGAGTCGATGATGTAGTCATACGGAAAGACCTCGGAAAGGGGCGTAGCGGGCGACGCCGGCCAGATGCGGTTTTTGGGTGGAATTTTGGTGGCTACGTGAATTCGGCGAAAACTTTTGCCGACTGCTTGTCCTATCAGCCGTTCGCTGTGACCATCGCCATAGGCGAGGGCGGTATCGACAAAATTTACGCCTAATTCGAACGCGCGGTTGAGAGCTCGCAGAGATTCGTCATCCTGGCCGCCTTGCCATTGATTGCCGCCGATGCCCCAGGCGCCAAACCCAATCTCGCTGACCTCCGCTTCCGTGCTACCTAATCTTCGATAGAGCATGTCTGTTTTTAGGCATTGTGTCAGAACAAATGGAAGAGCCGCGCAAAACGGGCACGGTGTCGAGCGTGCCGCCCAGAGAGTTTAAGGGTTTCTTTAGGTGACGAGTGGATGAATAAGACGCCTCTAAGAACAGAAAGGCCGCCGCGAGTGGTGTGCTCGGGCGGCCTATGAAACTGTGCTGGTTTTAGATCCTACGGACGATTTACGTTCTCTGCTTGCAATCCCTTCGGGCCGCGTTTGACTTCGAACTCAACCTCTGCACCTTCCTCCAGCGTCCGGTAACCGTTCATCTGGATGGCGGAAAAGTGGACGAACACATCATCGCCATTAGAGCGCTGGATAAATCCATAGCCCTTCGCGGCGTTAAACCATTTCACTACACCTTTTTCTCTCACTACTATCTCCTGTGGGTGATGCGAGATGAATGCCCGTGGCACCCGAGAATGGTAGAGAAGCGCGAAGCCCCTTATACCAGCTCAGGGCTCGCAGGATTACAACCAGCTTGCATCTGAAAATCTGCCTAACACTCTAGCAGATGGACAGGAGTCCAGCAAGTGAAAAGATTATTAATCAATAGGTTACAAAAGACGCGAGAAAATACTTTGTATATATATTTAGCGGGGCATTCGCGCTATTATTGATGGTTTTGTTGCGCGCGAAATTGTCGAAACACGCGGAGTTTTGGCCGCGGTTAGACGACTCCGCTGGCCGCCGCTCCCGCCGCACTTTGGCCGTTCGTTCGCGCCATGGCGGCGGTGCGTAACGTGACGGGCGATGGGATTGTGAGAAGCCGCCGCGACAACCTGACTAAGCCCCGACGTTCCAATTGATTCAACGTTGTGGATGTGGTCTCGCGCGTTGCCCCAATCAAGTCGGCCAATTCGAGTTGGGTGATCGGCAATTGATATCCCTCGCCGCCTGGCGCGGGTCTTAGTAAAGAGGATAGCTCCGCCAGATAGTGGAGGATGCGATATTCGACATCCTGCAAGCAAAGTAACTCTACTTTTTCAGCAAGCACGCGTTTCTGTTGAACGATCGCAGTCATCAGCGCCGCACTTAGCTCCGGATTGGTACTCAGCGTACGGGTAAGAATATCCCGTGGTATACGGTAGGCCGATGCCGGCGTTAGAACCTCTGCATCTGCGTAGTAGGCCGCCGTTTCACCGGTTAGACACTCCTCTCCAATGACATCACCGCTGCCCAAAATAGCAAGGATGATGCGACCATGGCGATTATTCGTGCGCGTCAACTTCACTAAGCCATCTTCAATCAGATACACTGAATCGCCGATTTGGCCTTGCGAAAAGAGATTGGTAGAACGACGTAGCGATGCGAAGCGGGTAACTTCGGGTAATTGAACTAATACACCACGCGCGATGGCAGCGAGAGTGCTCACGGCTAGGTCCTCGATTGTTCGATTATACGTTTAGACTGGGTGAAACTCACAGGAAAGTTCTAGTATCCTACAAACTTTTAACATGCAACGGCTTTTTGTCTACTTCTCCCGGATTTTTCGTGAAAAGTTGGCGGCGTTTACAAACAGCGGAGTAATATCGCCCGATTCCAGCGCGCTCACTGCCTGGCATAATTCTTTCTGAAAAAGTCTTAACCCGTCTAGCACAAAGGGACGGTTGGATTCCAGAATGCTGGTCCAAAGATCAGGCACACTCAATGCCAAACGAGTCATATCAATCAGGCCGGGCCCGAAGATCCGGGCAACCGAGTCCTCGCCACTGTGGGCAAGTGTTGCCGCCAACGTGGTGGAAAGAAGCTGCGGCAGGTGCGACGTCAACGCGACTGTTTTGTCGTGCAGTTGAGGCGTCATATCGACAATCTGCGCGCCGATTCGCTTGAGCCATCCGCGGAACTGCTCTGCGTTAGCGCCCGGGCGTGAAGGCGGCGTCAGGACGTAGGCGCGATTCCGGAACAAGTCCGCGTCGGCATTCTCCACGCCTCGCTGCTCTTTTCCCGCCATCGGATGGCCACCGACAAATGTTGCAGAGCGAAGACATTCCCTCGCTTTTTCGTCGATAACAGATTTGGTGCTTCCAGCATCCGTAATAAGGCATTCGGAATGCGCCATCGGCCCGAGCAGTTCGAGCGTTCGCAAAATCTGATCGATCGGCTGCGCCAAATAAATTACGTCGGCAGATTCGGCTGCCTCTTCGAGCGTTGTGCCCCGCGAGATTGCGCCGCGGGCGACCGCCGCCTGAATGGTGGAAGCCGAACTGATGCCGATAATTTCGCCCGCGAAGCCCGCTTTGCGGAGCGCGAGGGCGAACGATCCGCCGATTAAGCCAACCCCGGCGATTGCAACTCTGTCCATAAGGTGAGGCTAAGCTGGTCGGCCGAGGGCGGCAGCGATCGCGCGCACCTGCTGCATTAAGTCAGTGAACTGCTCGGGATGTAACGTCTGCGCACCGTCGCTCATCGCGTGGTCGGGATCGTGATGTACTTCAACCAGCAAGCCATCTGCACCGGCTGCCACGGCCGCCCGCGCCATCGGCGCTACATACTCGCGCTTGCCGGTTCCATGTGAGGGATCGGCAATCACCGGCAGATGCGTCAAACGGTGCAGAACAGGCATCGCTGCGATATCCATCGTGTTGCGGGTGCTGGTTTCAAAGGTGCGAATGCCCCGTTCGCACAGCATGACTTGATAGTTGCCGCCAGACAGAACATATTCAGCCGAGAGCAACAGTTCTTCAATGGTTGCGGCAATTCCACGCTTCAACAGAACCGGTTTCCGTACCGTGCCCAGCTGCCGGAGCAGATTGAAATTCTGCATGTTGCGCGCGCCTACCTGGAGAATGTCCGAATACTGGAGCAGCAGTGGGGTTTGGGTCTGGTCCATCACTTCGCTAATGACCAGTAGTCCGTGGCGGTCGGCGGCAATGCGGATCATCTCAAGGCCGCGCTCGCCCAATCCTTGGAAGCTATATGGCGAGCTCCGCGGTTTGAATGCTCCGCCGCGGATAACTTGCGCTCCCGCCGTGGCCACAATTTCCGCCGCCCGGTTAATCTGGTCCACGCTCTCGACGCTGCATGGACCAGCCATCGAGATTACTTTTGGGCCGCCGATTTGGACGCTACCCAGCTCAATCACCGTACCGCCCGGCTTAAAGTTACGGCTCGCCAGCTTGTACGGAGAGACAATTCGGTGGCATTCCTTGACGCCTTCCAACACTTCGAACGTCGCGGGATCGAAGTCGTCCAACGGCCCGACGCCTCCCAGGACGGTGTGACGAACGCCGGTAGACCGGTGTACCGTAAAACCCATCTCGACGAGACGATTGATGACCGACTCTATTTGGGCGTCGCTTGCGCCCTCCTGCATGACAACCAGCATGATGATTAACGGCTTGCCGAATCCGCGTTGCGTTCCAGCATCTTCAGCTTCTGCACGGTCCGCATTTCGTCAATAATGCGTTCGAAGATGTGCTTAAGGGCGTCGGTCGATAACGGACCGCAATTGCACCGCGTAATGTTGGCAAAGACTTCTTCCTCCCGCTTGGGTTCGTAGATGGCAAGCGTCAGATGTTGTTTAATTCTTCCGATTTCTTCGACGATCGCCGTACGCTCGTTCAGCAGATCCACAAGCTGAGCATCAATCTGATCAATACGGTCGCGGCAGCGCGAGAGGTCCTGTGTTCCAAACTGGCTCATGCCGTTCCTTTTGCGGATAACTTTGCAGGTAGCAGCGAGGTCAGGTGGCGCACGAATATTTCAACCTTAGCCGGCAGGTCAGGCGCGCTGGCGTTGACTTCGATGCACTTCACAATTGAGCTACCCACGACGACACCATCAGCGACCTGCGCGGTCTCCGCCACCTGCTCCGGCGTACTGATCCCGAAACCGATGGCAAGCGGGAGTGCCGTTATCCGCCGCATGCGATGCGCCAGCGGAGCCGCCGCTTCGGAGATAGATTGCTGCTCGCCGGTAACGCCGGTACGCGACACCAGATACACAAACCCGGACGAATGTTCGGCGACTAATTGCAGCCGGCGTTCACTGCTAGTGGGAGCAGCCAGGAACACGGTATCGAGGCCGTGGCGGCGCAGGCGTGTCACCGGCTCCTCCGCTTCTTCTACACAAAGATCGGTCATCAGCACTCCGTCGATGCCAGCTTCGCTCGCGTCGGCGCCCAACTTATCGAAACCATATCGCAGCAACGGATTCATATAGCTGAACAACAGAATCGGAATTTCGGAACTGCGGCGGACTGTGCGTACGATTTCCAGCAAGTGGGGCAGCCTGGTACCCGCGGCGAGAGCGCGCTCGGAGGCGCGTTGAATCACCGGCCCGTCGGCGATCGGGTCGGAGAAAGGAACACCCAACTCGATCAGATCTGTACCGCCGCGCTCGAGCGCCAGAATCAACTCGGCCGTCCGTTCGGGGGTCGGGTCGCCGCCCGTCAGATAGGCGATGAACGGTTTGCTTCCCTGCCCTTTTGCATTTTCGAAAAGACTTCCGATCCGGGTGCGCGTTTGCACAGTCATTAGGCTTCGAGGTCCGGCATGTATTCGCGGTAGATATCAATATCTTTGTCGCCCCGGCCGGAGATATTAATGACATACGTAGCATTGGGCTCTAAGGGAGCGCGGCGAATCGCTTCTGCAACCGCGTGCGACGATTCGAGCGCCGGAATGATTCCCTCTGTTCGGGCAAGAAGGCGCGCCGCGGCGAGCGCTTCGGAATCGCTTATCGCAACGTATTCCGCTCGATGCTGGTCGTGCAGCCACGCATGTTCGGGACCGATGAGCGCGTAATCAAGACCTGCCGAAACGGAATGCGTAAGGCCAACCTGGCCATCTTCATCCTGAAGCAAGTAGCTGTGGGCGCCTTGGAGCACTCCGGGAGAACCTCCGCGAATGCGTGCGGCGTGCTCGCCTAGTTTTTCGCCCCGCCCTCCAGCTTC
>Ga0207085_1021_pt1 | contig 25476 bp, 21 predicted proteins | sample Alteio_BWMinHeat_53_FD_153542 | JGI IMG/M metagenome (GOLD analysis project Ga0207085, IMG submission 153542) | Enriched cells from forest soil in Barre Woods Harvard Forest LTER site, Petersham, Massachusetts, United States -... | ecosystem: Environmental > Terrestrial > Soil > Temperate forest >...
GACGAACTGGGAGCGAGCCGCCTTTCCGCTACCGATGAGCGATGTAAATTCGGTCGCATTATCGGCCGATGCGAGCGCACCCGTGCTGGTGGCCACACGAGTCGGCTTGTTCTCATCACCTGATAGTGGTGGTACTTGGTACGCTAAGGCCTCTGGCCTGCAGGCCTCAACTGTAAGCGCGGTAACTTATGCGGGCGGAAGTTCAACCGCATATGCGATCGAATATGGGCAGCTTTATAGATCCGATGATGGCGGCGGCACGTGGTCTCTCGTACCTTCTTCGCTTTCTCGGTTGCCAATAAGGCAGCTTTGGGTGCCGGATAGCAGCACAAACCGGCTGTATGCAATTACATCCGGGCTCGGTATTCTCTTCCGTGACTGAGCCTTTTCGGATAAGATTATTGTTACTGGTATGGGAGTCCTATAACCGCGTGAGTATCTCGAGCGCTCTCGGCCACTGGCCGCAGTTACGCAAACGGTATCAATGCGCGTTGTCTGTAGAGCGCACAAGCCGCCTCGGCGGCTCGCAATGGTTAGCAAACGCGGGTGCCGCGACCTTAGCCGGGGCGAGTCTGTTGTGCGGGTCTACTGAGGATGACCAACCTTTCCTTCTGTTGGAAAGGACGACAGGGAACAAGAAAGCCGTGAGTACGTCAGCGGCGAAGTTATGCTCCGGAGCGCTTCTTTTGGCTTGTTCAAGAGAATCGCTACGTTACGGGTCGCAAGGTAATCAGATCGTAATAGAAAGTGCCTTTAAGACATCAATTAAAGGGGTAAGACACTCGCTTGGAGGAGAAAATGAGTACTCGGCTCAGATTTAAGCCGATTAGTGGGTTGCTGTTAAGTTCTTTTTTTTGCCTAGGCATTCCTGCCTTCAGCCAGACGGCTGCTAAGCCAAAGGCGGCTGCTGCTGTGGATGAACTCCCGGACCTGATCGAAATAGATCCGTTCGGGGGCGTGAGTATGTTCGGATCAGTCGATCGTGGCCTTGGGCAAAAGTTTGCGAAAGGCGGAACGTATGGTGGTCGCGTCACCTGGAATGCAAGCCGGTGGATTGGCCTCGAACTCTTCTACGATTACTCGTATAACAACGTTTCGTTCCGAACTTCGAGCGGTACTTATCCTTCGGGGGCCCCCCTTCCGACGTACTCGTTTTCAAATCGGATTCACACATTTGCGTTCAATCCTATTTTTAATTTGAAGCCCAGAGGGTCAAAGTTTCAGCCGTACCTAACCGCCGGTTTCGGGGCCGCTGATTTCGTGCCAACGAATGCGGCTGAAGGAATGGCAAAGTCGCCGGATCAAGCGCCGTTTATGGTGCAGAACCTGAACGATAATCTTCAGCCGGAGATCAACTACGGCGGCGGTGTCAAGTGGCACTTCACCGAGCATTTTGGTATGCGCCTGGACGCCCGCGGTTTTCTTTTGTATAACCCGACATTCGGATTGCCTAACTATCCGAACGGTGGCGTCTATATTCCCCGCCATTCCCATTTGAACGGCTTTCAGGCCACAGCCGGTCTAGTGTGGTACATCGGGGCCCCGGGGCCCTGTCCGGTACCGGATCCGTTGCCTGCGCCCGCACCGCTCAATCAGGGTGCGATTGCTGCTGCCGATTCCAGTGCGTTGTGCCAGGGCAAGCCGGTCAACTTGCATTCAAGCGCGAGCGGAGCTGACGGTCACAAGCTGAAATACGCCTGGACATTAAACGGCCAGCCGTCCGGCAGCGACAGTCCCGACTTCAGCTTCACGCCGAACAACACGGGTGATTTCCAAGTTGCTGTGACGGTCAGCGATGCGACCCCACCTCCGGCTCCGCAGGCGCCTCCCGCGAAGCTTCCTAAGCGTTGCCTCCCGTGGACGCCGCCCGCATACGTTCCGCCTGCACCAGTGACTGCGACCACGACACTCAACGTGGCTGATGCAGCGCCACAGATTACGTCCGTCACCTCCAGCGCCTCGACGTTGTCCTGCGCCGCTGATACGACGGGAACCCACACCGCAACCTTGAGTGCTTCGGCATCGGCGGGAGCCTGCGGCGGCAACCTGAGTTACAAGTGGACTGTCAGCGAAGGCAGCGTCACGAACGACACCAGTGCGAATGCGACCTTCGATGCTTCCAGCTTGACCTTTGAAGGTGGAGCGTCGAACCAGTCCAAGACGATCACCGCGACCGTCACCGTAACCACCGACAGCGGCAAGACGGCGACGCAAACGACGCAGATTACGGTCAATTGCCCGCCGCAGTTCGTCCGCCTCTCTGACGTGATCTTCGCCAAGAACAAGTCCCGCGTGAACAACTGCGGCAAGCGCGTCCTGATCGACGAAGCTGCGCCGAGAGTTGCTAACGGTGACTACGACATCATCCTGGTCGGCCATCGCGATTCGGATGAAGCGGAGACCGAACCGGGAGCGAAACGCGGCAAGAAGAAGGCTGCCGAGCAGAACACGCTCGATGAACAACGTGCGTTGAACGCAGCGGCAGTCCTAAGCGGCGGAACCGGCACCTGCGCCAAGGTCGATCCGTCTCGCGTCAAGATCGACTGGGTTGGCACGGATCAAACATCCGATACGCAGCCTGGCCTTTGCGGCACGTCGAACCTGGCGGCTCAGAAGGAGCGCAAGGGTGCGGCAGTAACCGACGCCGACAAGAACCGTCGTGTTGAGGTTTACCTGGTCCCGCACAGCAGCTCTTCCATGCCGCCGGCGGTTAAGAATGCTAGACCCCTCCCGGCTGACGAGATGAAGTTGCTCGGCTGCCCGAAATAAGGCAATAGCCTAAACGAAGCGAAAGGGCCAGATGGTTCGCCATCTGGCCCTTTTTGCGTGTGTGCGATCGTTACTGAGGAAACCGCATGTTGAGAGTCTTGCGAATGCTCGTGGCAGTTCTTCTCTCGGGAGCCGCCTTGTGGTTTGGTACTGGATTGCATCCCTACTGGCCGCTACTGTGGTTGGCACCGGTCCCGGTTTTGCTTGTGGTTGCGCGCGAAAGCTTCAGGCTGGCCTTTATCGTCTCCGCCGCCTCTTGGGCGCTTGGCGGCCTAAACGAATGGACCTACTATCGAACCGTAATCCCGTCGCCACCCGTAATTGTTCTTGCGATCGCCGCTCCCGCTGTTTTCTTCAGCTTGGCGGTTTGGCTGTGGAAGTTCTTCGTCGATCGCGGCAAACCCATCTGCGCATCACTAGGCTATGCCGCTGTTTGGACTTGCCTTGAGTTCTATCTTGCCCGCACGTCGCCGCACTCGACCTTCGGCAGCGTAGCGTATTCGCAGATGGATAACCTCGTGGTCCTGCAAATCGCTGCGTTGGCGGGCACCCCCGGGATTACCTTTTTGCTGTTCTTCCTTCCAGGTTTGGGTGTGGCCGCAAAGCTGTTGCGCACTGGAAGAACTGCCGCTTTAATTTGCCTGGTGATCGCTATTTTGGGAATTACTACCTACGGTGCGCGCCTGCAGCACCTCGTGCCTCACAACACCCTGCCTGTGGGGCTCATTGCATCGGACGCCAGTCTGGAGCCACGCCAACCGGACGAGGTTCGCGCCATATTGCTCGACTATTCCGCTCAAGCTCTCCCGCTCATTACGAATGGCGCTCGCCTTGTTGTGATGCCGGAAAAGACCGCTCTGCTTACCGACCAGACAATCTCGATCGCGGACCGGATTCTAGGGGACACCGCTCGCCAGGGCGCTTACGTCGCCATCGGATTCGAACGGTGGACGCCCTCCGCGAAACTAAACGAAATCCGGGTTTACGCCCCTGATGGGCGTCTGGCCGCAACTTACGAAAAGCACCACATGCTGCCGGCATTTGAGGCCAACTTATTGCCCGGCACCTCTCGTGTTTTGCTATCCCAACCGTCAGGCAAATGGGGATTCCAAATTTGCAAGGACATGGATTTCCCCGCTCTCAGCCGAGAATACGGAATCAACGGTGCGGGCTTGATCGTCGTGCCCGCCTGGGATTTTGTTAGCGATGGTTGGCTCCACGGAAGAATGGCAATCATGCGTGGTGTCGAAAGCGGATTTAGTATTGTTCGGGCCCCCAAACAAGGTGTGCTAGGCGTCAGCGACAGCGCCGGTCGCGTATTGGCAGAAAAGGGAACTAGCGCGGCAGGCTTTGTCACGTTGCGCGCGGTGGTGCCGGTTCAGCATGTTACTACTCTGTACTCGCAATGGCGCGACTGGTTCGGCTGGGTCAACGTAGCCTTGCTTGTGGTTATTCTTAGCAGACTGTTCACTGCGCGTCGGCCGAGGAATCGCGAAATACACGAACCCAGTCGACCGTCAACTCTTGCGGAAACACGGTGCTAGGGTCGGGGTTGCCGGGCCATTCGCCCCCGATCGCCACATTCAGCAAAAGGAAAAACGGATGGTTGAAAACCCACTTCGCGTTCTCGGGTAGTGTAGCCGGTGTCACCGTCGCATACGGATGTTCGTCGAGAAAAAACGCGATTTTTTGCGGCGACCATTCCACCGCGTAGACATGATAGTCATCGGCTAATGCGGCTTTCGAGGGCAACTCAAAAGACGCCGAAATACCCTTCGCACCGGAATATCCTGGCCCGTGAAGCGTGCCATGAACAATGCCCGGTTCTTTGCCGACGTTTTCCATGACATCAATCTCACCGCACCCCGGCCATCTATCCTTTTGAACGTCGCTTCCTAACATCCAGAACGCGGGCCATAAGCCTTGACCGCGTGGGATTTTCATCCGCGCGGCAATCCGTCCGTACTGAACGGCGACACGATCCTGTGTCTTCAGACGGGACGAAGTATAGTTTCCGGATGCATTGCGGATTGCTGAGATGATGAGATGGCCCTGGCCATCTTGGTGCACATTCGCGGGCCGGTTGGTATACGTTTCCAACTCATGGTTTCCCCAGCCGCCGGCGCCGAGATCGTACCTCCATTTTGTCGGATCGGGCGCCGCTCCCGCAGGCCCGTCGAATTCGTCATTCCAAATAAGACGCCATCGGCCTGCTGAGCAAATGGAAGGGCCGCCAACCAGAAGCAGGAAGACAGCAAGGTGTCGAATCATGCTGTCTTGATGCTATTTCACGGTAGCGCAAAGGGCATTGGGGGGCCGTTTTGCGCGAGTGCTTCATAACACCCACTGTGGCGGCCCGCATGAGAACCGTGTTGCGCAAGTTTACGTAAGCAATGTGGCGCTGCCCGCTAGAATCCTCTCGCTGCTTGATCTGCCTCCGCTGCGAGCTGCTTCAACATGCTGATAAAGGTTGGTGACTGACCCATGAACAGATTGCTTTGAATGAACGCGTTTGCCGCGGCACGTGCAAAAGTTCCGAGGCCGCCGATTGGGCGGATGACGGCGCAGAGCGGAAGATTCCGGCTGATGAATTCGCAGGGAACCGGAAAAATCAGATTCGTTTGAAACAACGGCCCAAACATCGGATCGTTGAAGTTTGAAAACGTCAGTCCATGGTTCGTTACCGGTGTGTTTTGTCCCGCAAACGAGAAGGGTGGACCTTGCACCGCGTTCCCGGCAAAGTCCATCCACTCTCCGAAGTGACGAATTTCATCGCCGCCAATTCCCAAAAGAATGCGCAGCACTTCCAGGTTCGACGCTTGCTGTGCAAAGGTCGCATAGAGACTGGATCCCCCTTGCTCGATGGCCCCAAAATGAAATGCTGCAATATTGGCGATAGATTGAATGCGTTCCGGATTTTCAAAATCTATATCGGCTTTGGGAATCGCCCTCCGATCGACGATTTGCAGTGCTTGCGGATACGTCGCACCGAAGTCGGGGTTCGTTGTGCTTCGATCTCGGATATACCAGCTCGTGTCGACATTCAATTGAAACAGTGTTGTCAGTCGCCCGACATTGCGCGCACCCGTCGCTTGGCTGCTGGGCAGTGTGCGAAATTGGTCGAAATTAACGGGCTCCTCGCCTTTCGATTCCAGGTATGCATTTAGAAACGTGGCATGCGACAACTCGTCGAGCGTGTTACTCGTAATGTACTGCGGCCCGTCGCCGTCCAGAAACTCGAATGCCTGCTGGTAAGTATTTTGTTCGCCGTCAGTGACGCCTCCAAGTTCGGCATATTGCTGCCAAAGATCGGTTTCAATTAATTCGGCCGCTGCTGCAAACCGAAGCAATGCCGCATCTCCCCGCGTGAGCGATCCTCCCTGAGCGTCAAGCGGACGCTCAGCAAGTGCTGTTGCCCCCACAGTCATCGCTCCGGTAGCAAGCGACTGCTTAAGAAACGAGCGGCGGTTCTTGCCTGATGTTGTCTTACGTGATTCCATATGACTCCTTTAAGCGCACAGGCCGGTTGGTGGCCGTTGTGCGCGGTTGAACTAAATCGCTTACCCGTGGTGCGGTCTCTCTAGATCGCACAGAGTGTGCTGTGCTAAGACTGCCGCATCGACAAACGTAAGTTGTGAACGAAACGGAAAAAAGTCGTAAGGATCGTATCCGGGTATAGTGAGGAAGAATGTTGCGCCGGAGCCTGCTGTACCTCTCCGAATCGCGGGTGCTGCGGCAATGGATGGAGCGTTCGCGAATTTCTCAGAAGATCACCTCACGCTTTGTCGCCGGGCGGACACTCGATGACGGCTTGCGGGTTCTCGGGAAACTTTCAGCAGAAGGCTTGTTTGCGACACTTGATTTTCTCGGCGAAAACGTCACGGTTCTCCAGGAAGCCGAAATATCGCGCGACACTTATTTAAACGCGCTTCAACGCGTCCAACCGTTTTCGGCAACCGTGTCGCTGAAGTTGACGCAGTTCGGTCTGGATCTCTCCCACGATGCTTGCCTGTCCAACCTGCGCGATCTGATGGTGTGCGCACGCGCCGAGCAAAGCCGCGTAGAGATCGACATGGAGTCGAGCGAATACGTGGAACGAACCCTTCGCATCGTGGAACAACTTCACGCGGAATTCGGCGGCCATGTGCGAGCTGTCATTCAGGCCTATCTCTATCGGAGTGAAGAGGACATCGCCCGCCTGTCCAGCCAACGCATCCCTGTCCGGTTGTGCAAAGGCGCTTATCATGAGCCCGCTTCTGTCGCCTATCCGAACAAAGTGGAAGTCGACGAGAGCTATCTCAAGCTGATGCGCCAATTGCTCGATGAAGGTGCTTATCCGGCGATCGCGAGTCACGATGAATCGATCATCCGCTCGGCGCTCAAGTACGTGCGGGAACAAAAAATCTTTCCAGATCGTTTGGAATTTCAGATGCTTTACGGAATCAGACGTGACCTGCAGCGCGAATTGGTGGCGGAAGGATATCGCGTGCGGCTCTACGTTCCCTATGGCGACGCCTGGTTTCCGTACTTTATGCGCCGCCTTGCGGAACGGCCGGCGAATCTATTCTTCTTGTTGAAGAATCTTGCTAGGTAGCCGGCAAAGCGCCGGGAACGAGAAAGGGCAAAAAGGAGTCTAATAGGTCTATGAAGTATTGGGCTTACCTGGCGGGCAAGCTGGCGGTGGTGATCGCTCTGACGTTAGGCCTGCAGATTGTGGTGCTGAACGTATTTCCCCCACGCGTGTCGCGGTTTGGCAACATTCGCACTCCCTTTCTGTATGACATGCCCTTTACTTTCGCGATTCTCGGCACATTGCTGGTGGGGGCCGGTTTGTTCTCGCTGGCGATTCACGATCAAAGGCGGCGTTGCCGGACCTGCCTGCGGCGGCTGATTATGCCGGTCGCAAGCGGCTCTTGGGGAAACATCCTACGATTAGGACGTCCTCACACCGAGTGGATCTGCCCGTTTGGCCACGGAACTTTGAGCATCGACGATCTGCATTTGACCGGCAGCGAGAATCCGGCTTGGGAACCCCACGATGGTGATATCTGGAAAGAGCTAGAATCGTATCAGAAAGCCAAGAAGTGACCTTCCGTCGTTTAACGACGTCTAGGGAGTTGAAAGTGCCTGGTCAGTTAGACCGGGCGAGCAGCAAATTAGCCGGCACAGGGCCTCGGCTCCGTTTCGCCGGCGAATAATAAAATTTCGCGGCTCCCGTCAGGTCTATCCATTTTGCCCGTACGCATAAAACTTCCTGCTAAAGCCAAAACTTCGGTTCCGTCGGCCTCTTTTATTCGATTTCGCCGCGGCCTAGCTATCGCAATCGCGGTTATCGTTGTGGCCGCCGTTTCGGTATTGGGATTCTTCTATGCCAAATATGCCAATTTGGCGGACGTCAAACTAGCGCAAGGACCGTTTCCGAAGTCCTCCATGCTCTACGGCGCGCCGCAGGTCGTCGGGATCGGTGACCTCGGCACGCCATTGCAATTCGCCGGCCGCCTGCGCGAGACGGGTTATGCCGAGGACGTCCGTGCCAATGCGCTCGGCTGGTTTCATCTTCGAACAGACGCCATCGAAATTTTTCCGGGTCCTGATGCCTATACCAGCGGACAACCCGGCGTCATCCGTTTCGAGAACGGCAAAATTATCTCCATTGTCGATCTGAGCGACAACTCCGACCGGACCGAGTTCACCTTGGAGCCCGCGCTGCTCAGCAGCATGTACGACAAGAATCGTCAAAAACGGCGCCTCGTCCGCTACGAAGACATTCCGCCCGTCCTCGTTCATGCTTTAATCTCAGCCGAAGATAAGCGTTTCTTCCAGCACTCGGGCTTCGACCCGATTCGCGTTGTGAAGGCGGTCGTCGACGACGTCACCCGCCACAAGTATTTCGAAGGCGCATCCACGCTGACACAGCAGCTTGCCCGAAGCCTGTGGCTGGATAACCGCAAAACTTTTGGAAGAAAGTTCGCTGAGCTGATGATCACTATCCATCTGGAGCAGCGGCTTACCAAAGAGAAAATTCTCGAATACTACGCGAACGAAGTAGACCTGGGACGGCGCGGATCTTTCGCCATTCGCGGCTTTGGCGAAGCCGCAAAGGCTTATTTCGGAAAAGATATTCGTCAGTTGGATCTCCCGGAAAGCGCTACTCTCGCCGGCTTAATTCAGGAGCCCAGTTTTCGTAACCCGGTTCGTTGGCCGGAACGCGCCCGCAAGCGCCGCGATGTTGTTCTGCGCATGATGCTCGACAACGGTTACATCACCAAGGGTCAATACGACGCCGCCCTCGAGGTGCCGGTGGTGGTTGCGAAGCAGGGAATTGAATCTGCCGACGCGCCGTACTTTGTCGATTTGGTGAATGAGCGGCTGGCGGACCAGTTTGAAGACAAGGATTTTTCGGATTCCGAGTCGAGAATATACACCACGCTTGATCCAGACTTGCAGCGCGATGCCGCGGACGCGGTTGCTTCGGGGATGAAAGAAGTAGAGGAGATTCTGGCGCGGCGTCACAAGAAGTCGGGCGACCCGCTTGAGGATCCGCAGGTTGCCTTGATTTGTCTCGATCCCCATACCGGAGAGGTCAAGGCCTTGATCGGCGGGAAAAACTACGGCATGAGCCAGTTGAACCACGTGAGCGCGAAACGACCTTCCGGCAGCGTCTTCAAGCCATTTGTGTACGCTACTGCTCTGAACACCGGATTGTGGGATCATCCGAATCCGATAACTCCGTCGACAATCGTTGCGGATGAACCACAGACATTCACGTTCGATGGCCAAGACTATGCGCCGGTCGATTTTCACAAGGAATGGAAGGGCGATGTCACGCTGCGTCAGGCCTTCGCGGAATCTCTGAACGTACCTGCCGTTGAGGTTGCCCAAACTGCCGGCTATGCTGCCGTGGCAGACCTGGCTCACAAGGCCGGTTTGACGGAGATTCGCGCCACCCCCGCCGAAGCGTTGGGCGCCTATGACGTAACGCCCATGCAGATCGCCGGTGCCTATACTGCCTTCGCCAATGCCGGCGTCATGGTCCAGCCGCGGCTGGTTTCCAAGGTGGTAGACAAATCGCACCAGATCATCTGGAGCTCTAAGCCCGAGACAAAGAAGATTTTGGACCCGCGCGTGAACTATTTGATGGTCAGCATGATGCAGCAGGTGTTGCGCACCGGAACGGGCGCGCGCGTTTGGTCATACGGCTTCAATCTTCCCGCGGCAGGCAAAACCGGCACATCGCACGATGCCTGGTTTGCCGGCTTCACCAGCAAGCTGCTTTGTGTCGTTTGGGTGGGGCTCGACGATTATCAGGATTTGAAGGTCGAAGGCGCCCATGCCGCGCTTCCCGTCTGGGCCGAATTCATGGTGCGTGCTCACAAGCATCGCGCCTACCGGGACGTTACCGATTTCGCCATCCCGGACGGCGTTGTCAGTGCCCAGATCGACGCCGCATCCGGTCTGCTCGCCACCAGCGCCTGTCCAAAAGTGCAAACCGAGTTTTACCTGCTGGGAACGCAGCCCGTCCAATTCTGCCCTTTGCATCCAGGCGGTTCGACGGAAATTGCCGGCTGGGGCGACAATCCCACCCCGTCGCCCGCCGGCGGCTCAAATGTTCCGGTTCAACCCGCCAGGCTCAATCCCGATCCGAGCGCCCAAGCCCAAGCGCAGAACCAGCAGCCACCCAATCAGCCTCCTCCTCAAAAGAAGCCAAGCCTGCTGGACAAATTTAAGAGCATCTTCAAAAATCGGTAAGCCGGCTTTCTTTTTTGGAGTTATAGTATGAACCAAAGGGGGGAGCACTGTGAGCAGTACAGGTCTCCGTCTGGCCGGTTGCTATGTGGCGCTGGCATTCATCCCATTTCCTGCCGTTTCGCAGGACACTCCGAACTTGTCTTCAGATCACCTTCGCGCTTCTGTCGATCCGACGTCGGCAGCCAAACCCGGACTTCCGGTTTTGACATATGAAATGCGTGGCGATATTTATATGGCGCGCAAAATGTATCGGGAAGCCATCGACATGTACCGCCAGGCGCCCGAGAATTCCGCGATCGTCCAAAATAAGATCGGCATTTCTTTTCACGAAATGCTCCAATTCGCCGTGGCTAAAAAGTACTATGACCGCGCCATCCATCTGGACCCACATTACGCAGAGGCGATCAACAATGTCGGCACGATCTACTACGCTGAAAAGTCGTATAAGAAAGCCATCGTCTATTACAAGCGTTCCCTGCGCTACTCGCATTCGGTTGCGTCTGTCTACGTAAACATCGGTGCAGCCTACTTCGCTCGGCATGACTATAAACACGCGTCCGAGTATTACGAAGATGCCCTGAACCTCGATCCCGATGTGTTCGAACATCGAGGTGGCTTCGGAACGTTGATGCAGGAGCGTACCGTAGAAGAGCTCGCCAAATTCCACCTGTACCTTGCAAAGACGTACGCCAAACGCGGCAATGACGATCGGGCGCTTGTCTATCTGCGCAAAGCTCTCGAAGAAGGCATTCAGGACCGCTCTAAAATCGTCGACATTCCGGAGTTCGTCCGATTGAAGAACCAACCTGAATTCCAGCAGCTTCTAGCGGAAAATCCGAAGCCGCTCTAACCTTCAAACGAAATCGCTACCCTTGTAGGGATTGAGAATAAACTCGTTAGCCCGCAAAGGGCCGTTCGCGGCCCTCGATGTTGTCGAGCAATCGCTGGTCCCTACTCCGCGACCCAGGCTCCGTTTTGTTGGCGATTCCTCAAAAGCGCACAAGCCGCCATACGGGGCGCCGAACAAAAGAGGAACTGGGCTGACTTGGCGGCGTCTGGCGAGTCTGTCGTGCGCGAGTTCCTCAAAAACTCTTTCGTCCCACGCCATATTCCGCGCCTCCACTGTTGTTGTGTCGTTGCTGGCCGCAGCAAGCTGCAGCCGCAATCCCACGCCTTTTCGGCGGCTGGCCATTCCGCCTGCCAATATTCTTATCGATGACGACTCGTTCGACTGGCTGAAAACCGGTATTCCGATCATTCTTCAGCAGGATTTATCAGCGGCGAAGGGGACTGCGGCAACCATAGTACCAAGCGATTCCGCGGCGTTTGCGATTCAAGCTACCGGGATCGCCGCAGTTACAGTTACGCGGCAAACTTCGGGATTCGTAGTCGACGTCGTCCTGCGCGATGCCGCCACCCAGCGAACCACCGACGCGTTCCGAACCTCGGAGCCAGAGGACGTCATAACGGCAATCGACATCGCAGCAAAGTACGTCGATGCTGCGGCCGTTCCATTCTCGACTCATAACCTGATGGCGCTACGCGCTTATCTCGATGCGATCGATTCGCGCGATCTTCCCTTCGCGATCCACCGCCTGCAGGATGCGCTCAGCGCCGACCCGCACTTCACGGCAGCACAAACGGCATTGCAGCGCGCCCAAAAGCGTGCTGCCTCGCCGGAGGCGCCTGTTGTCCGCTAGCCAAGGTCTGTTATAAGCGCGAAGGTCGATTCCGCGTGCGTTTCGTGCAAGGTCTTACTTATCATATGGGGAGCGCATCTTTGGTTTCTGGGGCAACGATCCGCGTCTGCTTCTTCTCCCAGGGCTTTGGCTGCTGCCCGCTATCGCGCTTGTTCACCCGATCGTAGTGATGATTGGGCGTTGTCGTACCGAGCGACGTATTGTAGAGGCTGGACAGACCGAGCGCCTCTTTTACGTCTTCTTCGAACTCATGCAGGTTGTGGAGCTGTTCCGCTGTCGCCGGCAGCCGCACTCCACTGGGCAATTCGAGAAACATCTGGTAACCAGCGCTAGCCAAAGTTGCGATTACATGTCCTACCAGTACTCCAGCCCGCTCAATCTGAGGCTGGTTCTTTCCCTCGTCTCCAATAATTGCGCCTATGCCATGCTTGCTGATTCGGACACGTCCGTCAGAAACTGTTTCGGTTGCAAAACCTGCCTGCCGGAGCAGGTTGACACGTTCGGCAAATGTCGGAATCGTGGGACGGCTGCGGCGAAAGAACATGATCTTAGTATAGGAACCACAACCCCTCTATGCTCACTTTTCAGCCCAAGCTCCCGATCGCGGCTATCACGGATGAGTTCTCTCCCAGTTTGCCCCAGGCTTTGGCGGTGATGAAGGAGATTGGTATGACCGCTGCCGAACTCCGGACTATCGACGGAAAGAACCTCATGGACTTGTCGCAGGATGAACTTGCCCAGGTCCGCGACCAGCTCGCTGTGGTCGGGTTGCCGGTTATCTCGATTGCGTCTCCTCTGTTGAAGTGCGTGCTGCCGGAGTCCCCGGAGCTCGATGGACGATTTCAGCAGGACGTCTTCGCCTCTCGCCATACCTTTGCAGATCAACCGCGCCTGACCGAACGGGCCTTGGAACTCGCTGCCTTTTTTAAGGCGCCAATCGTTCGTGTTTTCTCTTATTGGCGCACCGTGCGCCCCGAAGCGACATACGCGAAAGTTGCCCAGGCTCTCGACCGCCTGGCTGCTCTTGCCGAGCCCGCCGGTATTACCATCGGGCTCGAAAACGAACACGCCTGTAATGTCGCAACAGGAGCGGAAGCGGCCACGATTCTCCAGGCGGTTGCTCGGCCCAATCTGAAATTGGTGTGGGATCCGGCCAACGCCCTCGTGGCGGGGGAAGAGCCGTTTCCGGCCGGATATGCGCTTCTGCCCAAGCATCGTATCGTTCACATACATGCGAAAGACTGTCACATGGACGGTCGTGTGCCGGTATGGGGACCGCTCGGCACGCGCCATGTCCCGTGGAAAAATCAGCTTTCCGCGCTATTGGCCGACGACTATCGGGGATTTGTCAGTTTGGAAACTCATTGGCTCGGTCCTGACGGAGACAAACTCGAGGCGAGCCGGATTTGTGGTTGGAATCTGCGCGGCTTAGCGGCGGGATAAGCAGCCCAACGCTGCTTATCCCCCGTTACTTCTTAACGAAAAGCGTAATTCGCCATCTGGCGCGTTTCGTAACACTGCCGCAGACGCGGTCCTAGACCCAGATAGCCAAGGACGCCTTGAGGCTTTGTGAAGTAGCCATCGGCGCGGACACCGGCGCGGCTGACCCGCCGGATCATCACTTCCTCGGGCAAGGAGCTCAAAATGACCACCGGCAATTGCTGCAATGCCCCGTGCGAGCGTACGAATTGCAGAACTTCGGTGGCATTGCGCCTGGGTAAATCTAAATCCAGAATCAATAGGTTAGTTCTGAATTGCTGGTTGGCCGGGTTTTCTGATTCGAGCAGGCGGATTGCCTGCTCCCCATCCTCGACAACAGTAGTTTCGGTTGGCCACGTTTGCTCTCCGGAGAGGGCGTAGCGGATAAGTCGGACATCTGAGGGGCTGCCTTCAGCCAGCAATACGCGCGTCACGCTGGATTGAGCGACTTGGATCAATTGGGGGATCTCCTGGAAGGAAATAAGAGCGGAAAGTGAGAGGCGAAGCATCGCGTCCTTCCGGAACTGTCATGGGTCCCACGGCTGTAAGCCGCCGCGAAGGAAATCGGGGTACGCATCTTCAGTCCGATCGATTACCATGTTACGCGTTATCCCGCGTACTGCAAGCCTTTTACCAATAATTGATCAAAAGATTTTGGCTCGCAATCCAAAAGTTACAAAGGAAATACTATGTAAACGCATGCAAAGCGTTCAACGCAGGACGAGAATTGCTGTCCCTTGCAAGCCGTAATATTGCAATTTGAAGATACTAATGCTTTTGAGTTTTTTCGAATATGTGAATACAATTACCGGCTGAGCGACGTGGCAACGGCATTATTCATCGTCCTGCTGATTGGTCGTTGTTGTTTGATGTAACCGTGGCGCAAAACCGCGCCACCATCCATCGCCGGAGTATAGGAAACGACTGCCGGAATTTTTTCCGGCCTTTTCCCTATGGTCGCCGCACGATCAGGAGAGGAACGCGGATGTGGTGCCGCACTGAGTTGATGGTAGTGCCGAAAATCAGGTCCTTAATGCCGCGGTGTCCGTGCGCCGCCATAATCACCAGATCCGGCTGCACCGTAGCCGCTGCCTGCGCAATCTCCGCGGCAGGATTCTTCCCGTGTCGAACCAGGCTCTCTGCCTCGATCCCCTGCTCTCTTAGCGACCGCAGCAGGTTACTCATATAATCTTGGCCTTCCTCAATTTCCGCGGTCGAGGCAAGCGATCCGAACATCTGGCTGGTAACACCCTCTTCAACGTGCAGCAGGAAAATTCGCGCCTGATGGCTGCGTGCCAGCGCGACGGCGTTTCCCAGAGCCTCTTGATCGGCTGCCGTGTGGTCGAGCGGTACCAGAATACGCGAATACGCAGGCGCCGAAAACACCACTGCAGCTTGGTCTCGCACTACCGCCGGCGCTGCTACGCGATTGCGTTCCGAAGGCCAAAATAAAATGAGGCCCAACAAAAGGAGAAAGCCCGCGCCCGCGATCGCGGCTCCCCCTAGAACAAGCGGCCGATAGGCGCCGCTCTGTCGTGACCAGTCTGCTACTTGCGTCCACAGGAGCCACACGTTCAGAGTCAGAATGAAGACCGCGCAGCCCCAGGCTGCGATGCGAATCCACAGGGTATTCGCGAACTGATTCATTCTGTTTTTGTCGCTCGTGAAGCGTACTAACGGAATAACCGCGAATGGCAGTTGCAGGTTCAGCACCACCTGGCTCATAACAATCAAGTCCGTGGTGCCTCGGTTACCGAACAAATAAATCGTAATGACTGCCGGCGTAATAGCCAGCATTCTGGTGATGGAGCGGCGCAGCCACGGCTGCATGCGAAAGCGCAGAAACCCCTCCATGACGATCTGTCCCGCCATTGTTCCCGTCAAGGTAGACGCTTGGCCCGAACAGAGCAAAGCGGCGCCGAAAAGTACACTGGCCGCGGTGGTTCCCATCAATGGCGTCAGCAGCTTGTGCGCTTCTTGTATTTCCGAAACGACAATCCCGTGCTCGAAAAATACCGCTCCTGACATCACCAGGATCGCGGCGTTCACGAACAGCGCTCCATTCAAGGCCAGCGTCGAATCGATCAGGTTAAAGCGGCATGCCCGGAGCTTCTCCTGCCAAGTGTCTCCAATGCGCCGCGTTTGCACTAAAGCGGAATGCAAATACAAGTTGTGCGGCATCACGGTCGCCCCGAAAATGGCCACCGCGATGTAAAGACTTTGGGAGTTAAGTCGCGGCACTAAACCAGTGATCACATCGGCCGCGTCCGGGCGCGCCAAAAAGATTTCAAAAGCGAAACAGCCCGCGATTGTGGCAATCAATACCAGAACAAATGCTTCGATGACGCGAATGCCAAGCCGGCTGAACCAAAGCACCAACAACGTGTCGGCCGCCGTGACCAGCACCCCGGCCAGCAGCGGCAGGTGAAACAACAAATTCAAGCCGATTGCCGCGCCGAGTACTTCGGCGAGATCGCACGCAACAATCGCAATCTCGCAAAGAATCCAAAGCGTATAGGATACGGCGCGCGGATACTGATCGCGACAAGCCTGCGCGAGATCTCGTCGAGTCACGATGCCAAGGCGGGAGCTGAGCGTCTGCAGCAGCAGCGCCATCAAATTGGATGCCACTAAGACCCAGAGAAGCCGGTAGCCGAAACGCGCCCCGCCTTCTATATCGGTGGCCCAGTTTCCTGGGTCCATGTAGCCGACACTGACTAGGTAAGCGGGCCCGGCAAACGCAAACAAACGCCGCCAAAAGCTGGTATGTCTGGTCGCGACGCTCTGGTTAACTTCGGGAAGGGAAGAGGCTCCCGAATCTACCGCATGGTCGTGAACCATAAGTACATTTCAGTATGGCATCGCCGCCGTGCGCCGCCGATGAGGGCGTGGCTCGGTTCTCTTACCCATCCGATTCTTCCGTAGTACTTTTGGGACGTTTCTTATGCGTCGTTTCTCGGCTTTGTGGTATCCATATAACTAGAAAGGAGTGTTCCAAGTATGAACACGAAGACTAAGCAACACCAGAAGAAGAATCAGAGGCAAAAGACCGGACAGGAGCATGGGCCGAAGAAGCTGGGCCAGAATGGACAGCGGGGACGGAATACAGGCATGCTTCATGAGCATGAGTCCCCCGAGATGCGGCTGACCCGTTAAGTTCATCCGCTCATTCCTAGTCATCGGCTTTGCCGATAGAAGCTCCCTTTCGCGGGTTACGCGGGAGGGAGCTTTTATATTTTGTGCCTCGTCCGTCCTGCGGGGCGCATGAAGACCGCGAGGCTGGTTCGTGATCCCTACCTCGTAATCTGTATCTCCCCTATAAAAAGAAGCTATCGTCCGGTTTGTTAAAACGGCTTGCCCGCAAGCTAACCAATCGTTCACAATCGGAAGTTCATCAGGCTGAATCGGTTGATAGTCAAGTTTTTTTTCGCCAAAGGCGGCAAACGCGGTGCTGTGTGACCTTGGCCGGGGCGAGTCTGTTGTGCGCGTTGACTGGGGAGCGCACAAGCCGCCCCGGCGGCTCGCCATGGTCGGCAAACGCGGTGCTGTGTGACGTTGGCCGGCGAGCCTGTTTGCGCGTTGACTGGGGAGCGCACAAGCCGCCCCGGCGGCTCGCCATGGTCGGCAAACGCGGTGCTGTGTGACGTTGGCCGGGCGAGCCTGTTGTGCGCGTTGACTGGGGAGCGCACAAGACGCCCCGGCGGCTCGCCATGGTCGGCAAACGCGCGTACCGTTCCCTTAGCCGGGGCGAGTCTGTTGTGCGCGTTGACTGAGAGTTTAGGTGAAAGAGTGTCGATAGCCGAATTTGAATACCCCAGCCGATTGATCTTCCAAATACCATGAAAAAATACAAACTCGAATACATCTGGCTTGACGGTTATCAGCCCGAGCCGAACCTGCGCGGCAAAACGCTGATGAAACAATTTGAGGAGCCGCCCACTCTTGATGACCTACCCAATTGGGGGTTTGACGGCAGTTCCACCATGCAGGCCGAGGGCAAAAGCTCCGACTGCGTATTAAAACCGGTAGCTCTCTATCCCGACGCTAGCCGCAAGGACGCTTATATCGTTCTTGGCGAGGTTATGCACCCCGATGGCACGCCCCACTCCACCAACGCGCGCGCAACCATCGAGAACGACCCTGACTTGTGGGTTGGTTTTGAACAGGAATACTTTCTTTACAAAGACGGGCGGCCTCTCGGCTTTCCGCAAGATGGCTACCCCGGTCCGCAAGGCCCATATTATTGTGGCGTGGGCTACAAGCACATGGGTAGTGAGGCCCGCACGATCGTCGAAGAACACCTGGAACTCTGTCTCGCCGCTGGCATCAACCATGAAGGCATCAATGCTGAAGTCGCCAAGGGTCAATGGGAATTCCAGATCTTTGCCAAAGGTTCTGCCAAAGCCGCTGACGACCTTTGGACTGCTCGCTACTTGATGATGCGTCTCTGCGAGAAATACGAAGTCGAGTTTGAATTGCACTGTAAGCCCATCCGGGGCGACTGGAATGGATCCGGCATGCACACCAACTTCTCGACCAAGTACATTCGTGAAGTCGGCGGTAAGGGATACTTCGAGTCTCTTATGAAGGCGTTCGAGGAGAATATCTCAGCGCATATCGCCGTGTATGGCCCGGATAACCATCTGCGCTTGACCGGTCTGCACGAAACGCAGGCCATCGACAAATTCAGTTATGGCCTCTCCGATCGAGGAGCGTCCATCCGCATGCCTGTCAACTTTGTGAGAAACGAGTATAAAGGATATCTGGAAGATCGTCGTCCGAACTCCCAAGCGGATCCTTACAAAATCGTCTCCCGCATTCTGAAGACGATCAATGGCGTGCCGAAGCCCTGAGCTGACTCTCCGATCCTGAAATTTGAAAAGCCCTTCGGGTGGCAGGCGTGATTCCGGGCCCGTTTTGCGCGGGCTCCTCAAAAGCGCACAAGCGGCCCTACGCGGCAGAAAACAAAAGAGGAACTCGGCGGGCTTGGCCGCGGAGGCGAGTCTGTTCTGCGCGGGTTCCTCGAAGCATCGGCCTTTTTCCTGTCACCGTTCAGGAGGCAGTGTTAGCATCGCAGCGTGGAGGAGCATGAGGTATACGCGGCTCTAGGCGACGACGGCTTCCGTCGTCTCGTTGCGGCTTTTTATCGCCAGGTTCCCGGTGACGAAGTACTGGGCCCCCTGTACCCGGCGGCCGATTTGGCCGGAGCAGCCGAACGCCTTTGCGGATTTCTTATCTATCGTTTCGGAGGCCCGCCTCACTATATCGAGCAGCGCGGACACCCCCGTCTGCGTATGCGCCATGCTCCTTTTCCTGTCACTGATTTGGCGCGCCGCCACTGGCTAAAACTCATGTATTCGGCTCTTGAGACCTCCGGTATCCCCGCCGACGCAAAGCAAATTCTGGTGAGCTATTTTGAAGCTACCGCGGTGGCCATGATTAACCGTCCAACTTGACATAGATCAAGCACCGAAATGCGCGTTTCCCGCATCACACTAAGTGCTATGACCCGTGCAGAACAGTTAACGCAGGACCGTTACGATACGCTGATGTTCGCGAATTCGCCTGAGGCCGCGCGTAAAGCTGCTTACGCTCTAATTCGGGATGTTTTGGGCGATGAGGCTGCAGGTTTGACGTTAGAGGAGTCTCTGCGCCGAACCTGCCGTAAACTTCGGCCCTCCAACGATCCCCGCGAACAAGTTCGATTTGAAAACGAATTTATTGAATTAGCCCTGGCGCCGACCGGTGGCTTACACAAAGTTGCGGCATAAGAGTCGAGCTCGCTAGTAATCTACATTACAGTATAGGCGCGCCGTAAGTCGGCGAGCGCATTGAAGTTGGAACGTTCCGCGCACCAGGCGCGTCCCAAGCGATTGTTATACTGGGCTGTTCCTGGATACTTCAAAAACATGCGTTTGTCGATTGCCGCGCTCCTAGTCTGCGCGCCTTTACTTTCTGCTGCCAGTTTCACCAACGGGCAGGCCGCCAGAGCCGAAATAGGGCAGTTTTTCTTCAATGCCGCGCAGGGTGGCCCAACCAATCAGGTACTTGCTGCACCCCAAGGCGTTGCGTATGCCAACGGCATGCTATTTGTTGCCGATGGCAACATTCTGGGCGCAAGCGATGGAACGGACGCCAATAGCGTTGCTATTAACGGTAATCGCATTCTGGAGTTCTTCACCTCCAGTCTCCCCGGTCCGGATGTCGACTTAGCGACCCAAAATCCAATCAACTCCCTTTGCGGGGTTTGCGGCATCGGAGCGGTGAACGTTCTGGGACAGGTGGACTTTACGTCCTATCTTCCTGGTATCAACCAGCAAGGCCAGAGCAACTCGTCGGGTAATACCAGCTCGATGACCAATCCGTCGGCCGTGGCGACGGACGGTCAGATTCTCGCGGTGGCCGATACCACGAATAATCGCGTTCTCATTTGGAAGACCATCCCCACCACCCGCAACGCTCCCGCGGATATCGTGCTCGGCCAACCGAATTTCACCACGATACAACTAGTGGGCTCCACTCCGATAAGCCAGACGAGTATGCGGGGACCGCAGGGTGTCTGGATTCAGAATGGCCGGCTATTTGTGTCCGACACCGGCGACAACCGCGTTATGGTTTGGAATCATATTCCGACCACCAACAATGAGCCATGCGGCTTTGTGCTCGGGCAGCCCAATACCTTTACCGGCACCGGACCGGCGCCCGGTACTCTCGCTAATCCCACAGCCGCCGCCAATGTGATGTGGTCGCCCGCCGGTGTCAGCTCCGATGGGGTCCGCCTTTTCGTTGCCGATCTTGGCTACAATCGCGTGCTCATCTGGAATAGTCTTCCCACGTCGCAACAGCAGCCGGCTGACGTTGCCGTCGGTCAGGCGGACATGAGCAGCACGGCAGCGAACACGTGCACCTTCGTAAATTCCGGCGTGTGTGTGCAGTCTGCTCTTTGCCCCACGAACGGGTTCAACTCTATAGGTCAGCCAACCTTCCCCCGCTCTTGTTCCAGGACGCTCAATTTTCCGCGATTTGCTCTTTCCGATGGCCAGCGCCTGTATATTGCCGACGGCGGAAACGACCGCGTCCTGGTCTTCAACAACATTCCGACCTCGAACGGTGCAGCAGCGACGTTTGTGCTCGGGCAGCCCAATTTCGAGACCGATGTTCTGGTCACTCCCGACACCAGCATCATCAGCACGAGCGTCGATAACACCGGCAGTTCGGACACGATCGCTACTCCCAGCGGGCTCGCCTACGACGGCCAGAATCTCTACGCGGTGGATCCGTTCAACCGTCGTGTGCTGGTTTATACGCCGGCCGATCTTCTGTTGTCGCAGAATGCTGTTCTCAACGCCGCGAGCGAGGTTACTCGCCAGGAGGGCTTCGTCATCCTTACCGGCACTCCGGTCACGGGCGACACCGTCACCATCACGATTCAGGGCACGGCCTATACGTATACTGCGGTAAGCGGCGATACCCTCACCAGCATCACAGCCGCCTTAATCAAAACGATTAACTCTTCGAACAATAATGCGGGCGATCCGTACGCCGTTGCTCTCGGCGGTTCGATTCCAAACACCGTCTATCTGAGTTCAAAGGGAACCAATCTCCAGTTCGACACCATTAGTCTTTCAGCGACCACGTCCGCGGACATTACGGCAACCGCCAGCGGTGCCTACCTATCCGGTGGAAATGGCGCAACGCTCGCCCCCGGCAGCATACTTGAGATTAACTACAGCCCGACCTCGCCAACCGCGCCTGGACTCGCCGATTCGACGGTAAGTTTCGATCCTTCGAACACTGTCCCTTCTGATGAAAGCAAAAGTTTGCCGACAACACTTGGTGGAACCCAAGTGTTTGCGGACGGCGTTCCCTTGCCGTTGTATATGGTCTCGCGAACGCAGGTAAAGGCTCAGCTTCCTTTCGAATTCAGCAATAGAACGACCAGCAGTCTTTATGTTCGAACCGTGCACTCGGATGGAAGCGTTACCATCACCTCCGCCGCGCCTGTCATCATCGCGCCCGCGAATCCTGGCATCTTCCATGTAGAGAACTCTCCCGCCAATCCTCCACCCGCATACCAGCCGCAGCACCAGACGGGAAACCCCTCGGCCACGATCACCGTCGGTCTCACTACCGTACAAGCGGGTGATGTCGGAACAATCACCGTAAACGGTCGCGCTTACAGCTACACAATTCAAAGCAGCGACACTCTTTCGACCGTTACGACGGCGTTTATCAATGCGATCAAGGACCCGCAGGTAACCGCCGCTGCCACGGGCGCAACGGGCACCATCGTTCTGACAGCCGCTCAAGCTGGCTCCGCGGGAACCGGCATTCCCGTCTCGGTGAGCGTTACGCCGGCTTCGGGACAAAGCACCGCCGGGTTCACGTTAACCAGTAACAACACCGCCACCTGTTGCAGCGCTACCGGGACCGGCGCGATCACAGCCGCGAATCCGGCTCAGCCCGGAGAAACAATCATCGTCTACTCTACCGGCGGGGGATTGATTCAGGACGCCAACGGCAATCCCATCACCGCCGTTACGGGCGCTCCCTACACAGGTGTGCAGCCCAACAGCGCGACAAACGATCTCGTGGCTACCGTAGGAGGCAGTTCCGGCACGGTCGTTAGCTCTGGCTTAGCCACCGGCGGCGTCGGCGTCTACGCACTGAACATTCAGCTTCCGTCCAACCTCCCGAACAATTCAAGTACTCCGCTGTATGTTGCGCAGAATGCCTTCATCAGCAATACCGTCACGATTCCCGTCGGCGCGCCCGCCGGAAGCTTGTCGACGTTAATTGCCACTCCCAACCCGATTCCTGTCTCCGCCGGACAAACGATGGGCCAGACGACCATCTCCTGGAATACTTCCGTTTCGACCAAGGTCCAGGTGCGCGTTGGTAGCCCTGCCGGGGCGTTGTTTGCTACTGGCCTGGGCGCGGGCAGCGTGACAACCGGCAATTGGGTTTTGGATGGCACTGTCTTCTTTCTCCAGGACGCCTCAACCGGCACGGCGACGTCCGCGTCGAACACTCTCGCTGTCCTCGTTGTTCACCTCACCACTTCGAGTGGCGGCGGGGGTGGCGGAGGAGGCGGCGGCGGAGGCGGCAGCGGTCCCACACCCATCTTTGCTTCCTACTGTCCGGCATCGACTCCCGGAACGTCATGGGTCAAGAATTCGCAGGTCACCTTCAGCGCTCAGCCCGGTGTAATTCCGGTAGCGCTTGGCGCAACTGCCGGCATCACAACACTTTCTTGGGCGGACTCATCCACGTCGGTGACAAAAACCCAACTGTACATATCTCACGGATCGTTAGCAACGCTCGTTTCTGGCGGGGTGGCTGCCGGCAACTCCACCACGGGCGAATGGGTCAGTGACGGATCCATGTTCTTTTTGCAGGACAACACGAACGGCAACGCACAAACTTCTAGCAACACGCTCGCCTGCGGCACCGTCGGCATCACCCACAGCGCCGCCCCGCGCGGTAGTTTGAGTGCCCAGCCTGGCATTATCGTCACCACTGCCTCGGTCGCGAAAACCACCCTCTCCTGGTCCTGCGCTTCCTGCTCCAAGACTCAGGTGCGCGTTGGCAGCCCCGGCGGAGGTCTTCTCGCGATGGGTCACAGCACCGGTACTGCAACAACCGGCAATTGGGTGACCGACGGCATGACCTTCTACTTGCAGGATGCAAGCGGCTCGAGTCCGACCAGTGCAAACAACACGGTAGCGACTGCGACAGTCCATTTCCAGGCGCCATCCAACGGAAATAGCGGAGGCAGCGGCGTGGCGGGCGTCATTACCGGCACTCCGAACCCGGCGCAATATCCCCAGGGTGGCGCTCCCTATGCTTCGATTTCGCTGAGTTGGACTTGCGGCGCCTGCACTCTCACCCAAGTTCACGTCGACAACCCCGACGGACCGTTGTTGGGAAAGGCAAACAGCAGCGGCATCGCAACCACGGGCGCCTGGGTGACGAACGGGACCGTCTTCTATCTTCAGGATGCAAGCAACGGCAACGCGACGTCGTCGTCGAATACGGTCGCAACGTTCACTGCGACGGTTACCGAAGCGCCGCCGGCGCCGCCTTCCTACTCGAACGGCGGCACCATCTCGGCAAGTCCGAATCCGATTCCGATCAGCGTGATCGACTTTGGTCAAACCAGCCTTACGTGGAGCTGCAGCAACTCCTGCACAAAGACGGAAGTGCATATCGGCAGCGCCGACGGTCCTTTGTTAGGTGTCGGATTAGCGACCGGCTCGGCAACGACTGGCCTATGGGTAACGAATGGTATGCGGTTCTACCTGCAGGACGCGACCAACGGCAATACAACGTCTACGTCCCATACGCTCGCCTGGGTCGAGGTCGATACCACGCCGCAATAGCTTCAACGCGCAAAAGGGCCCGGATGCACGCCACCAAGCAGGAGTGGAACTCGCGAATAGTTCTGGTGGCGCGCTCAACACCGGGGCCGTTTTGCGCGGGTTCTTTGATATCCTAGGGTTTCTGCCCAGTCGGCAGGTGGTCGCGAGTTGCTTGTGTGTTCCGCCTCGCCCGCATTCGCGATTTTCGATGTACATCAAGAAACAACGTCTCCTCACCCCTGGTCCCACCCCTCTTTTGCCGGCTGCTTTGCACGCCATGATGGGGTCCGACATTCATCATCGGACTGAAGATTTCCGCAATTTGTACAAGCAGGTTCTTTCGGATCTCAAGCTTGTGTTGAACACTTCGAACGATGTGCTCGTGCTGGTCTCGTCCGGCTCCGGCGGATTGGAAGCAGCGACGCAAAACTTCTTTTCTCCGGGAGATGAGGTGCTGGTCTGCTCGGCCGGAAAGTTCGGCGAGCGCTGGGTCGAAATCATGAAGGCCTGGGGCATGAAAGCCACGGTCCTTGCCGCCCCCTATGGGGATGCGGTTCATCCGGAAACGGTAGAAGAAGCGCTGCGGCAGAACCCCAACGTCAAAGGTGTCTTCGTACAGGCGTCTGAAACCTCCACCGGCGCCCAGCACGACGTCAAGCGCATGGGAGAAATCGTCAAGCAGACGAACGCCATCTTCGTCGTCGATGCCATCACCGGCATTGGCACAATGCCCCTCGATATCGAAACGTGGGGTCTCGATGTCGTTATTGGCGGATCACAAAAGGCATTCATGATCCCGCCCGGACTCGCCTTCGTTGTCATCAGCCCGAAAGCCTGGGCGCTCGCCGATTCTTCCAAAGCACCGCGCTTCTACTTCGATCTCAAAAAGGAAAAGAAAAACGCCCTGAATGGCGAATCTGCCTGGACGCCGAATATAGCTCTGCTGCTCGCCTTTGCCGAAGCCTTGAAGTACATCAAGACCATTGGTATGGACAACGTCGTGAAGAACGCGCAGCTGCTCGCCCGTGCCACGCGCGACGCCGTTCAGGCATTGGGACTGCAGCTCTTTTCCAGTTCTCCGGGTTCTTCCGTCACCTCCGTGCGTCCGCCCGCTGGTATGGATTCCGGTGTCATCATCAAGGAATACCGGAATCGCTTCAACGCGATCATTACCAACGGCCAAGGCTCCATGAAGGGGCAGATCTTCCGCTTGGCACACCTCGGCTATTTCGATTTCCACGATCTGTTCGCCGTCATCGCGGAACTCGAAATCATTCTCTCCGCCCACGGCCACCCGGTTAAGTTTGGATCGGGAGTTGCCGCCGTACAGCAGCTATACGCCGAAGCGGCGTTGCCCAAACCCGAACCGGTTGCCGTCGGCTAGTTCGTTTCCTTACTGCGTGCAGACCGGGCGCCTT
>Ga0207085_1022_pt1 | contig 25332 bp, 21 predicted proteins | sample Alteio_BWMinHeat_53_FD_153542 | JGI IMG/M metagenome (GOLD analysis project Ga0207085, IMG submission 153542) | Enriched cells from forest soil in Barre Woods Harvard Forest LTER site, Petersham, Massachusetts, United States -... | ecosystem: Environmental > Terrestrial > Soil > Temperate forest >...
CATGGCTGGATGCGCCGCAAACGATGGAGAAAACGCAAGCCGTTCGCGCAGATGGTTTGCTGGGTTCCCTTTGGAGCGCTACTGAACTTACGGTGGATCCGCGACAGGTAGTTCGTGCGTTGCCGCAGTTTCTAGCCGAGGCTTATGGCGTTCGTTTCTTTTTGAATACATCGGTGCAGCGGGTGGAGAGAACATCGTTTATGCCGGGGGTCGCCGCTGGAAAGCCGACCTGATCATCGTTGCGCCCGGTGACGATTTTCAGACGCTGTTCCCCGAATGTTTCCGCATTGCCGGGCTGACGCGTTCCAAGCTGCAGATGCTGCGCACCGTCCCGCAACCCCATGATTGGGAACTGGGGCCTTCGCTTGCATTTGGACCGAGCTTTCTTCACTACCCGACCTTTCAGATTTGCAAAAGCTTGGGGGCGCTAAAAGAACGCATTGCGTCGGAGCTTCCCGAATTCATTCGTTCCGGGATTCATATCATGGCGTCGCAGACTGCGTTGGGGGAAATAACGCTAGGAGACAGTCACGAGTACGGGCTCGCCGTGAATGTCTTTGACCGTCCGATAATTGATGAACTGATTCTGAACTACGCCAGGCAATATATGCGACTGCCCGACTTCACCATTGCAGAGCGTTGGCACGGCGTTTATGCCAAACACCCGAAGCTACCCTATATACGCATCTCACCCGAACCGCGAGTGCGGGTGGTGATAGTGACCAGCGGCATTGGTATGACGCTTTCTTTTGGCATTGCCGAGGAGACATTTTGCAACTGCTGAATCCCGAAGTGCCGCGTGCCTTGTCGCGAGTGAAGCGACTCAATATGATCGTTCTCGATTGGGCCGGAACGACGGTCGACTATGGCAGCATGGCTCCCGTTAAAACTCTGACTGAACTGTTTTCGCGCGCGGGGATGCCGATAACGGAAAGCGAGGCGCGGCGCGATATGGGCTTGCCGAAGAAGGATCATATCCGCAACATTCTTCTTGCCAGGAACGGCAATGAAACAGGCTTAGATGGGCTGTATCGGGAGTTCATTCCGCTGCAGTTCGCGTGCCTGGCGCGCTATTCGACCATTATCTCTGGGATACCGCAAGCGGTCGCGCGGTTTCGAAAGCGTGATTTGAAGATTGGGTCGACAACCGGGTATACGCGTGAAATGCTGGATCTGCTCGTAGAACAAAGCGCGCAAGAAGGCTACCACGCAGATTGCAGTCTCACACCGGAAGACGCTGGGGCTGGGCGGCCGCATCCATTCATGATGTATAGCCTCGCAATTCGGCTGCAGGCGTATCCGATGGCGGCTGTGGTTAAGGTTGGCGATACGCCTGCCGATATTCTGGAAGGCCTGAACGCAGGTGCGTGGTCGGTGGGAATTGTAAAAACCGGGAACATGATCGGTCTTTCGCAGCAGGAGTTTGAAACCCTCCCACTTTCCGAACAAGCGCAGCGTTTGCGGCAGGCGCGAACGCAATTCGCCGAAGCAGGGGCGCATTACGTCGTGGACAGCGTGGCCGAATTAGATCCGGTACTGGATGATATCGATGATCGGCTCGCCACCCATACAAACTGACGCACGGACTCCTTCGCTGCAGTATCGGCAGGCGCTGACCATTACGCTGCTGTTCGCGGGCTATGCAGCTTACTATTTCTGCCGTTCCGATTTATCGATCGCGATGCCGCTGATTATTCAGGAACTGCAGCACAACGGACTTAGTGCCAATGAAGCCGTTATTCGTACCGGCATGATCGCGTCCTTGGGTGTAGCCTCATATGCTTTCGGCAAGTTATTTCTCACGGGTCTGGGTGACATTTGGGGGGGCAAACGAAACCTTGTGGCGGGTCTGGCGGGCTCCATCGTTTTCACGATTTTGTTTGCCGCGGGCGGCGGCCTGCCCTTGTTCACCTTGGCATGGATCGGCAATCGGCTTTCGCAATCGATCGGTTGGGCGGGCGTAATTAAAGTCTGCTCGAAGTGGTTCGGCTATTCGACTTACGGAACAGTGGCCGGGTTCCTCAGCCTCAGCTTCCTGGTTGGCGACGCGGTCGCGCGGCAAACAATGGGCGTTTTGCTGCACTGGGGATTTGCCTGGCGCAGCCTGTTCTACTACGCGGCCGCAGTGGCAGGCGTTGTGCTGCTTGCAAACTTATTTCTGCTGCGAGAATCGCGAACCGAAGCTGGATTTTCAGAACCCGAAGTGAATCCGCTTAATCTTTTTGCGAACTCCGACAATAAGCCGGCTACGGTTTTGGTCCTTTTTCGCGGGCTATTTTCCAGCTTCGCCTTTGTCATCGTTTGTCTGCTTTCGTTCGGGTCCACAATCGTTCGCGAGACGTTTGGGATTTGGACGCCAACTTACCTGCACAACTCCTTTCACTTCAGTGCAAGCGAGGCCGCGGGAGCGAGCGCCGTATTCCCGGCCCTGGGTGCGGTATCGGTTCTCCTTTCGGGATGGTTGAGCGATCGACTCGGAGTTCGCGGCCGATCGCTTGTGATGTTTGCGGGACTCGCTGCGACTGCCGCCGCGCTGTTGGGAATGACATCGCTCCCTGCGACTGTTCCCTCGATTGCTCCGCTTATCTTCATTGGAATTGTCGCGTTCTGCCTGCTTGGTCCTTATTCTTATTTGGCCGGTGCCTTTGCCCTTGACTTCGGAGGAAGGAAGGCAAGCGCTGCAGCATCCGGCTTGATTGACGGGATCGGATATCTCGGCGGTATTTTGGCCGGCGATACGGTCGCACGGATTGCGGTGAGCTTCGGTTGGCGCGGCGTGTTCGTTTCGCTTGCCGCGGTCAGCGCAGTTTCGGCACTGGCCGCCGCCAGTTTACTAATCCAACAACGAACGTCGCGTGGGGCAAACTGAAAACTGAGTCCATATTGAACGGAGGCAAATTGCATGGGGGTTTACGACGAAATCGCGGAGGTTTTTGAGAAGCGCGGTGCCGGCGCTTATTTTGGCGAGCCCGTTTCGCAACTGGAACACGCTTTGCAGGCAGCCCATTTCGCGACCGAAGAAAAGGCTCCTGACGCGATGGTGGTCGCGGCGCTTTTGCACGATATCGGGCACTTACTCGAAGAGGTGCCAGAAGATATTGCGGAACAAGGAATCGACGCGCATCATGAGCAAATCGGGTTGGCGTGGCTGCAAAAGCGATTTGAGTCTGAGGTTTCCGAGCCGGTGTATCTTCACGTGGCCGCCAAACGGTATTTGTGTGCAACGAATGCGGAGTATCTGGGCAAGCTTAGCCCGGCTTCGGTACTCAGCTTGAAATTACAAGGCGGTCCCATGTCGGATGCTCAGGTGAAGGAGTTTGAAGGGCATCGGTATTTCCGGGAAGCACTTCGGTTACGTCTTTGGGACGATCGAAGCAAGATCGAAGGGCTGGCGACAGCTCCGCTTGAAAGCTACGTTTCGATGATTGAGGCGGCGGCGCACCGATCCAAGAAACCAGTTAAAAAATAATCGCTCCGACCCGACCTGCTTTTCTTCGATCGCTTCAGCGCGCACAAACTGGCGCCGGAAATTTGCCCGGACCGCCTTATATGCCTTGACACGCATATGCGCTGTGGAGTATATCAAAAGAGTGCAGGAGGTCGAGCCTGGCTGGCTCCGTTCCGTCGGTTCTGGTCCGCTCACGCGGATGTTCTCGACCGCCACCTCGACCACATGGATGAACTAACACCATCGAAAAGGAAGACAAGGAGAAGAAAATGACCGATCGCGAGCAGTACACACCGGGTCCGGCCAGCGGGGCGGAGGTACGAAAGGACGGAGAAAAGTGGACGCTCATTCTCATCAGAGAACTGCGCCACTCGCCCGAAAAAGTCTGGCAGGCGCTAACTGACCCGGCGCATCTGCGCGAGTGGGCGCCCTTTGAAGCCGATGGAAGCCTGGGTGCGGTTGGAAACACGGTGAAGCTCACCACGGTGGGAGCGCCCGGGCCGCACGTTACCGAAACAAAAGTGAAGCGCGCCGACGCTCCAAAGCTGCTTGAGTACGGCTGGGGTGGCAACGATATGCGTTGGGAACTCGAAGCCCATGGTGGCGGTACGCGCATGACGCTGTGGACCAGTATCGATCGCCACTGGATCTCAATGGGTGCTGCCGGGTGGCACGTTTGTTTCGATGTTCTTGATCGCCTTCTCAACGGAAGTCCTATCGGCCGCATCGCCGGTCCCGATGCCATGAAGTTCGGCGGCTGGCAGCGATTGAACGGCGAGTACGCCAAGCAGTTCGGCGTTGAAACGCCCGGTTGGCCGCCTCAGTCGGCTCAAAAGTCATGAACAAATGGATTCGGCAGACCCACCGCTGGCTGTCTATTGCCTTTACGCTGGCCGTCATCATCAACGGCGTCGCCGTGGGGCTGAAGAAGTATACCGCCTGGGTGGGCCTACTGGCTCTGCTCCCGCTCGCCTTGCTCCTGTTCACTGGTCTGTACTTGTTCGTGCTGCCGTACATCGCCAAGTGGGGCAGTCGGCGACGCATGGGCTGAACGGGCGGCCGGAGCAGCACGAAAAGCCGTGCCGCCGACACACGAATGGCATGCAGGTTACGCTGATCGTAGCTAGACGGGCCCACCCATATCCCCTCCCATGAAGGAAGAGCTTTGGCACCCGCCTGCAGCAGACTTGCCGCTACACGCTTCCGTAAGCATCGGCTCCCCGGCCGCTGTTCGATACTCGAAATGTGAACAGATTCGCCATGCTCCTCGTCATGGCCCCGATCTTGACAATGCTTGTGACTGGCGGGCAGCAACGTCCCGCGGCACAGTCTGTCGATGCCATCGCCGCGCAGGCCCGTGAACTGATCGGCCAGAAAAAAATCACCGACGCGCTGAATCTCATTGTGGAGCTTCAGAAGCGGGGCTCCTCCGATCCGGAAGCAGAATTCGCCGCCGGCGAAATTTTACAAGAGCTCGCAGCGATACGCGCCGAGCAGCTACAACGGATCGCTCCCGATTCCGCCGAAGCTCACGAGCTACTGGGAAAATCCCTTGAGTCGCAAGGCAAGCTGGAAGAAGCTCTCGCCGAATATCGGCGGGCAGGCGTTCATTTCTTAATCGGCAACGTGGACTGGAAGCTTAAGAAGATGGAGGACGCGCAACTCGAGTTTGGAGAAGAGCTAAAGAAAAATCCGCATCACGCGATGGCGAATCTCCGCATGGGGCAGATTCTGTTGGACACGCAGCGCGACTCTCCCGCACAAGCCATCCTCTATTTGCGGGAAGCAGTCACAGACGCGCCGGCTTCGCTCGAAGCACATCGCGAATTCGGCAAAGCCTTGCGCCTCGCTCATCAGTATCCCGAAGCGGAAAAGGAGCTCCAGCTCGTTGAATCGCGCGCCCCGAACGACCCCACCGTTCATGCTCAGCTCGCCGCCCTCTACAAAGAAATGGGTGAACAGGAAAAAGCTCGCGCTGAGATCACAATTCACGCCCGGCTTCTTCGAGAGAAACTGGAAGCTTCGCAGAAAGCACACACACCTCAAAACCCGTAAACGGATCTTGGGGCGGCCAATCCTGGCCGCGGACGGTTTTCAGCCGTCCCAACGGAATCATCACTGCGGGGAGCTGCCTCCCGACTGCAAACGCGCATCCACCCGCGTGATAGCTTCGCGCACGCCAGGACGGTTCGGCGTCAACGCAAGCGCTGCCTGGTAGGCTTCCTTAGCTGGACCATACGCCCCCTCGAATTCAAACGCCTTCCCCTGAACAACAAGCCCTGCAGCCGAGGTCGGATATTTGTTTCCAACCTCGTCGAGCAGAGAAGTGCCAAGCGTCGCATAAGACTCGGCCAGCATCCGCAACACTTCCGCATTCGCTGGATCGCGTTCCAGCAGCTTCTCTAAAATTTCAATGCCGGCCATAGTTTCATGTCGGGCCAGCTTCGTCGCGCCGGACCAGAACAAGATTTCCGTTTCGTTCGGCCGTAGCCGGTTCGCCACAGACAACTGAGCGTCGGCCTCTTCGAATTGATTCATGCGGTACAAATCAATCCCGAGGAAAAGGCGCGACCCCCATAAATCGGGAGACAACTTCAACGCTTGCCGAAATGCCTCGGCCGCCGAAGAGAACTTGTTTTGCATGTGACGGACAAGACCCAGGCGTTGGTAAAGCTCTGGGTCAGGCCGATCGGAAAGAAGTTGAACGTAAATCTGCTCTGCCGCCGCGAATTGTCCCGCCTGTTCAGCGTTTCGGGCAGCAGCCAGATCCGCACCTGGATCTCGCTGCTGCCCGAGTAAAACCGCCGAGACGAATAAAACAACAAAAGCGCGCAAATTAGAAAAGCAGTTTCAAGGCAAACTGTATCTGCCGTTGCGGCGCGAACGTACTCGTTATCTGACCGAACGTTGTATCCCCAAGCGTGCCGTCCGGGTTATTAAAGCTCGAATTGTTGAAGATGTTGAAGAGTTCGGCGCGGAACTGGAGTTTGTAGCGCTCGGTAAAATTGAAGTTTTTGAAAGCTCCCAGGTCGGTGTTGTAGTACGCGGGCCCGTGCAACGCGTTTCTGCCGAGATTGCCGAACGTATATTGTGGCGCGACAGCGAAAGCAGCCGCGTTGAAGTAACTGCCCCCCGGGCCGAATGTCCGCGAGAAGCCGGAGGGGAACGGATCACCAACCAGATCAGGGCGTTGCGAAAGTGACCGTGCTCCGTTATTGGCGTTATCGAAATTGATGCCAATGTTGAAGGCACGTCCGCTTTCGAGGCGCGTGATTCCGCTCAGCTCCCAGCCTCCCAGGACGTATTTGACTACCCACCTCGGACTGGTAGCGCCGGGAACTACATAAACGTAAGCGGCATTGAATACCTGGCGCTGATCGAATCCCGAGTCTCCCAGATCGCACTTGATGCAAAAGTCATTCTGCGGGGACGTCCCGCCAAACTCGGAGTTCAGATCGATCGAATGCGACCACGCATACGTAGCGAGAAGGCTGAATCCTCGCGCGAATCGCTTTTCCACCTTAAAGGTAAGCGCTTCATATCGGGAAGTAGCAATGTCTTTCAACTCGCTGAAGGCGCCTGCAAACGGCCACTCGCGTCTGGGATCTACGGCTCCGGGTCCGGGAGGTGCGTCGTTTGAATTCAGAAAACTGGCCAGGTGTGTTCCCTTGGAGCCTTGGTAGTTGATTTCGGCCAGTATGTCCGAAGCAAACTGATGCTCGATGCCGAGGTTCCAGTTCTGCATGTACGGCGTCTTCACGTCGCGCGCCACGGTATGCTGATTTTGCGGAACGACAGCCGCGGGATCGAAGCTCTGGAACAGATTCTGAGTGAAGATCGGCGTGGTGCCCGGAAGATTGAGGGCTGTCAGGTTGTCCGATACGGAAAACGGCCAGCCGCCGCGGGAGTCGCTCCACTCCCATGAAAAGTTCGAATTGTAGAAAATGCCATAGGAGGAGCGTATTGTCGTGTTCGGCGCCACGCGGTATGCGAAGCCAAAGCGTGGAGCAAAGTTTCTGTACTGCGGATCCGCGATTTGCGGGCGCACGTTCGCCGGTTGGCCCGTAATCGGATTTGTGGAAGCCCAGAAGAACTGACCGGTAAGCGTGTCGAAACCGCTCAGGCGCCCGCGCTGGTGATGCGGCCATTGATCGTATTCCCAGCGCAGACCGGCATTGATAGTGAGCTTGCTATTGACCTTGAAATCGTCCTGAATGTAGATATGATGCAGCCATTGACTGAGGTCAAGATCGGTCTGCCCGACAATGCGGCTTGCGGTGGAAGGTAGCCCCAGCAGAAAACTCGCCATCGCCTGTCCGGTATTCGAGACGTTTTGCGGGTCGCCGGTCGGCACGTTGTCATAACCGAAGCTGCTGAATACCGAATCGTGGAAAATGCGCAGCTTCGTGACGTCGTAGCCCATGGTGAAGCTATGCTTCCCGATCACCTTGTTCAAACTGATGGAGCCCTGGTAGGTAAAATCAGGTCCGTTTACCAGGTTTCCGAGATTCGGGCCAGTGTAGCCGCTGATTTGGAAATTGATCGGATAATCGAAGTTGCGGAAGGTTTCCGGAGTGTTCGTTATGCCGGCATTGCGATACACATCGATGAACTTCTCGGTTGGTCCCTGGCCCAGGTTCGCTCGCAGATATCCAAAACGGAAATTTAGAATTGTGCTGGGGTTGAACAGATTGACGTCATTCAACACAGCACCGACATAGTTGTTGAACGTGCCTACGAAGGCCTTCGTCAGATCGCCGGGATCTGTCTTATCCAGAACCGAGTGGGAAAAGCGCGCATAGAAGTTGTTTTTTTCCGTGACGCGCTGGTCAATCCGGAGGTTGATCTGGTCGTCGTTTCTCAAAGAGTTGCGCGTATCAATGTAGTTGGCGCTTTGACCTGGGATCAGGTTCGTCGGAAACCAATACTGCGCATACGCGGTCGAGTACGGCTGGATCAAGCTCGCCGGAACGATGTTTCCGGGAAATGGCGCATGCGTGGGACTCAAAGGGTTAAAAATCGGCGCAGCCACATTGCCGGCCTGATCGTGCGACAGATCACCCGATACCATGGCGGGCGTAGGTACGGTATTGAAATTCGAGTTACCGCTGACAATCCGGTTCCCCTCATAATTGAAGAACCAGAACGTCTTGTCGTGCCCGTTGTAAAGCTTAGGTATCGTTACCGGGCCGCCAAGCGCGACGCCAAATTGATTTTGGTGGTACGACGGAACATTCGGCGCGAAGTAGTTGCGCGAGTTTAAGTGGTTATTGCGGAAGAATTCGTACACAGTCCCGTGGTATTGGTTCGTGCCCGGCTTGATCATGATGTTGATATTCGCGCCGGCGGCCGCGCCATACACCGCGCTTGTGTTCGTGGCGATTCTGAACTCCTGGATGGCGTCGACCGACGGGTGAATCGCTGCTGTCTTAAAGAACGACCCGTTGTTGTACATGCCGTCGAGGGCATAGTAGCCGTTGTCGCTTCTATCGCCAGAGACAGCGTACGTGTCGCCCTGGATGGTTTCCGCTCCCGCGCTTGTTCCGCGCACCGCGCCGGCGGTCAGCTTTGTCAGCGCGTTAAAGTCGCGTCCGTTCAATGGCAGCTCAACCATTTGCGTGCTGGAGATCGTTGTGCCTACGCTGCTCTCTTCCGTCTGCAACAGCGCGCCTTGAGCCTGTACCTCCACTTGTTGGGTAAGTTGGCCGACAGTGAGATTGAACGTGAGCGCCACAGTGGCTGACACGTCCAGCTTGATGTTGTCCTGGATCTGCGTCGAGAAACTGGGTGCGCCCACCTCCACCTTATAGGTTCCGGGAACAAGCGAACGCGCGGCAAAATTGCCCGACCCGTCTGTCGTTGTTTCGCGGACGACATTCGTGCCTGTATTGGTGACTTTTACGTTTGCTCCTGGAATAACGGCGCCGGCCGGATCAACTGCTGTTCCGGAAATCGTGCCGAGCTCCGTCGCTTGTCCATAAGCTCGGTGAGGAAAAACCCCTGCAAAAAGCAAAAAAACAACAAGGTAAATTGTGCAAGCTACCTGGCGCTGCATTCGTGGACCCCTCCCCAGGGTGCAGTTTATTGGATAACCCACCCTCCCCAGGGTGGATTGTCTTTCATCCACCCTCCCCAGGGTGGATCCTTCACTAGCCCTTTTGGATTAGTTGAAAAAAAGCGTATCACTAATGTGAAAAAACTAAAAGCGATTTTCTATCGATTCTTTGTTTTAATTGATCGTGTTAGCTTTGAATTAGTTGTCGGGTGATTCAGCGCTCATTCGAGCCAGTAAAAATGACAGGATGGTAAGTGACAGGCCAATTCATGACAGGTTGGCAATGTCTCCTTGTCTGCTCCCTTCTCTCCACCACCGGTTGGGCGGCGCCACCAGGAGACCTCTCCGATACGCTTCGTCAGGCGCGGCTTTTCATCGACCGAGGTGATTTCGCAAAGGCTCTGGACGCGTTGGGCGCGGGGAAGCCGGAGGCAAAACCGGACCCGGAAATGCTGTATCTCCGCGGTTACGTCCTCTACCGCCTGCAAAGACTTCCGGCCGCAACTCGGGAGTTGAAAACCGCTCTCGCCGTGGACCCTCAAAACCTGCGGAGCAAATACATCCTGGGCCGCATTGCGCAATCCGGGAACAATCCGATAGAAGCGATCGGCTGGTTCGAACCGTGTGCCGCCGCGAATCCTCCTATAGAAGACGCTCCTCAGCGAATAGGCAAGCTCTATTGGGACACCGGCCAATTCCGGCAGGCGCGCATCTGGACCGAAAAGGCAGTTGCCGCAACCCCCTGGGACGGAGGTCTTCGCTACCGGCTCGCCCGAATCTATCAGCAGTCGGGCGAACAAAAACTCGCCGCCGGCGAATTCGCGCAAAGCGTAAAGGCGAAGTCGGCGGATGCGGCAGCGGTACAGCAGCTGATGGAATGTTCTCGTGCTTTATCGGCAAACGACGCCTCCTCAGCTCTCAAAATTCGCGATGAATTCCTCAATGGGCCGTCGCTCGATCCCGACTTGCTCGTCGCTCTTGGCGCCACCTTTGCTGGCGCCGGCCAACCCGATCAGGCAGTTGATCTTTTCAAAACCGCTGCGCAGCGGGATCCCGATTCTTTTCAGGCTAATTTCAACCTTGGGTTGGCAATGCTTAATTTGCGGCGTTCCACGGAAGCGGTCGCTCCGCTCGAAAACAGCTTGCGGCTCGCGCCTTCGTCGAAAGAGGCCAATGCCGCTCTCGCGCTCGCATTCGTGCTCCAGGACAACTACAAAGATGCGGTAGCTCCTTTGGAAGCCGCCGTGGCGGCTGATTCTCATGATAAGAAGATGGCTGGCTTGTTAAGCGTCGCCTATTATCGAACCGGTGCTCCGGCGAAGGCCATTCCCATTCTGCGCGAATCTATTCAGGCGTCGCCGGACGATCCAAAGACTTATTTCGTGCTGATCGATTGTCTGAATGCAACCGAACAGCAGCAGGAAGCCTTGGAGGTAGCCGATCAGGCGCTCAAGCGCTTCCCGAACCTTCCGCAAGCTTCGCTCGGCAAAGCTCAGCAGCTAGCTCGCTTGGGCCGATACCACGAAGCCAGCCCTCTCTTTGCAAAAGCCGCTGACTTGACGCCGGATTGGGTAGAGCCTCTTCTTGGTTTAGCGGAGGTACAGCAGAAAGATGGCGCATACGAGGAATCGCTCGCCACTTACCAGCGCGCCATCCGCTTAGATCGAGATGTTACTGCCGTCTTGGGCGCCGCGCGCGATTTGATTTTCTTGAATCGCCTTGCCGAAGCGCGCACGCTGCTCGAACAGTCCATGTCCGAGCATGCTGGAAGCAGTCAGATGCATCTCGAACTATCCCGCGTCTACGCCCGCATCGGAGAGAAGCAGCTTGCCGAAGAACAAACCCGGATCGTCCAGCAATTAAGAACGCAACCCCAATAGCCATTGTGGGGCGGGCCCTCGGCCTGCGCGGGCCTCTCAGGCCCGCCCAAAGAAGATAATCCTTAAAGGATCATGAGCGGCCTGAAAACCTCTATTCTCATCCTCTGCGCGGCCACCGCACTACTGTTGCTGTTTGCGTTTCAGAAGCCCGGAATTTCCCCGCCTGTGTTTCACGACGCAACCGCCAAGGCCGGCATCCGCGTTCCCATCGTCTCCGGTGGTAAGCAGAAGAACTACGTCCTCGAGGTAAACGGGAGCGGCGTTTGCTGGCTCGATTACAACAATGACGGCTGGATGGATCTCTATCTTGTCAACGGTTCCACTCTTGAAGCCCTCCAACACAAAACACAAAGCGCGCCCCCGGACCACAGCTATCTGTACCGGAACAATGGCGATGGCACCTTTACCGATGTGACCCGAGCCGCCGGCGTGGGCGACACAGGCTGGGGATTCGGCTGCGCCGCCGCTGACTACGACAACGACGGAAAAACCGATTTGCTCGTGACGACGTTCGGATCGAATATTCTCTATCACAACAACGGCAACGGCACCTTCACCGATGTTTCGGCAAAATCCGGTTTGGCCGGGGACAAAATCTGGCACACCGGCGTCGCCTTCGCCGATTATGATGGCGATGGTTTTTTAGACGTTTATATCGCCGGATACCTGGATTTCGATATTGTTCATCCCGAACTGAAGACTTGCGATTACCGCGGCGTGAAGGTGCATGCCTGCGGTCCGCTCGGCTATAAAGGCGCGCCGGACGCGCTCTATCACAACAACGGCGATGGAACTTTTACCGACGTCACCGCGAAAGCGAACGTCGTCGACCGCCCGCTCTATTTCGGCTTTACCGTCGTCTTCGAAGATCTGGACGGCGATAACCGCCCCGACATTTTCGTAGCGAACGATTCGAACCCGAATTATTTTTACCGGAATCGCGGCGACGGCACATTCGAGGAAGCCGCTATCGCTTCGGGTGTCGCGTACAACATCGACGGGAAGGAAATGTCGAGCATGGGCGTCGCTGTCGGCGACTACGACAACGATGGGCGCACCGACCTGTTTGTGACGACCTTCGCGAACGATAACTATGTCCTCTATCACAACGACGGCAAGGGACTGTTTTCCGACGTCTCCTTTCCCTCGGGAGTTGGCGAGCCGACGATCTCATTTCTCGGATGGGCGGCATTCTTCCTCGATTTCGATAACGATGGCCTCAAAGATCTCTTTGCCGCCAACGGCCACGTTTATCCGGAAATTGAAGGAAAGCTCGGTCGCGAGACATATCGCGAGCCCCTATTGCTGTTTCGAAACCAGGGCAATGGAAAATTCCGCGAGGTCGGCGACGCTGCTGGATTACACGCTCTTTCGCTGCGTTCCGCGCGCGGCGGCGCCTACTGCGACTATGACAATGATGGCGATGTGGATATTGTCGTCTCGAACATCGATGAGCCTCCCCAGATTCTGCGCAACGACGGAGGCAACACCGGGCACTGGCTCGAAATGAAACTGATCGGGACGAAGAGCAACCGCGACGCCATCGGAGCGTTGGTGAAGGTTCGCTCCGGGGATCTAGTCCAATGGGGTCGAGTGAGAACGGGTGGAAGCTACATCTCCGGCAACGACCCGCGCCTTCATTTCGGCCTCGGCGCATCGGATTCGGCCGACGTCATCGAAATCCGCTGGCCCAGCGGCGCAATCGAAACGCTTAACCACGTCCCTGCCAACCGAATCCTCGCCATCAAAGAAGGACTGGGAGTCCTTCCGAAGCCCTGAGGCCGCCCGTGCACCTCCTGGTTATTCCCGCCAAATACCCAGTCATTTCTCTCGAAAATCGAGTTATTTCCGTCGGTTTCCGCACTTGCACCCGTCCCCGACATACACCCGCACCGCTCCACAAACCGCAAAAATAAAACCTAACTTGCTGATTACAAATCAGAAATAGTTCAATCGGTTTTTGTGATCAGTCGCGGACGCTCTTTTATAGGCGGCAAAAACCCCCTCGGCAGTCGTTTGGAGCGAAATCAATGTTTGTGCGCCGGTGCCTGAATTTCGGAAAGGATCGCTGCCGGAATGTCGAGCAGCGGCATAACGCGGTCAACCGCACCGACGCGAACCGCTTCGCGCGGCATTCCGTAAACGACGCAGCTTGCTTCATCTTGCGCGATGTTGCGGGCGCCGGCGTGCTTCATGCGGAGCATGCCCTGCGCGCCGTCTGCGCCCATGCCGGTGAGAATGACGCCAATGGCACGCGCGCCCGCTATTTCGGCGACAGAACTGAACATCACATCCACCGACGGACGCTGATAACAAACCTGCGGTCCATCCTTGATCTGCACGCAATATCCTTCAGAGTTTCTGCGAAGCAACATGTGGAAGTTGCCCGGTGCGATCAGCGCACGGCCCGGCCTCACCCCGTCGCCGTCATCTGCTTCTTTCACTTCCATCGGGCAAATGTCGTTCATGCGGTTTGCGAACGCGCGCGAGAACACCGGTGGGATATGCTGCGTAATCAAAATTCCCGGACTGTTCGCCGGCAGGCGCGTCAGCAGTTCTTTGAGAGCCTCCGTGCCACCGGTTGAGGAACCAATGGCGATCACCGTGCCCGGGTTGTAGGCAGGGGAGGTTGGCACCGGGAGTCGGGGTGTTACCGATGCAGCGACTACGCGGATGGCGCGCGCAATGCGGGCAGAGGCAGCGGCGCGAATCTTGGTGGCAAGCTCAGTGCGGAGTTCCCCGACCGAATAAGGGCCGCCGGGCTTGGCAAGAACTTCAACAGCGCCGATGCGTAGCGCGTCCAACGCGACCTGGCAAGAAGCCTGACCCAGAGAGCTAATAATGATTACCGGCATGGGATGGTATTGCATCACCTTTTTCAAAAAGGTAAGGCCGTCCATCCGCGGCATTTCAATATCAAGCGTCAGGACATCGGGCTTCAACGCAAGAATCTTGTCGCGCGCAATGTAAGGGTCGGGAGCGGTACCCACAACCTCCAGATCGCTCTGCGACGCGATCGAATCGGTTAATACTTTGCGGACGATTGCGGAGTCGTCCACGATCAAAACTTTGATGGATTTTGTATCCATCAAAGTCTTCTACCTTTGTGAGGATCCAGGACGCCGGTTTTTCGATAAACGGCCGGGCGAACATACTTCAACGGAATGTCGAGCCCGTTGAGGCTCTCGGCATGTCCGATAAAAAGATAGCCGCCCGGTTCCAGGCACTCGGCCAACCGGCGCACCACTTGCTGTTGCGTTGGACGGTCAAAGTAAATCATGACGTTGCGGCAAAAGATGACCGGGAAAACGAAGTCCTGGGGAAACGGCTCCATCAGATTCAGACGACGGAACGTAAGGAGAGAACGAATCTCCTTGCGAACGAGATAAGTTTCTTTGCCGCTCTGTGCGCCGCGCAGAAGATACTGCCGCAGTTGCATCGGGCTGACTTCGCGAAAACGCTCGGCCGGATAGACCCCCTTCTCTGCTTTGGCCAGGATTCGATTGGAAATGTCCGTAGCCAGAATGCGCAGCCTCGGCAGGAAGTTGATTCCGAGTTCATCCAATACGGAGAACGCCAGAGTATACGGCTCTTCACCGCTCGAACAGGCGGTGCTCCAGATGTCCAGAGCATTCCGCTCTCTGATCTCGGGTAGAACGACTTTGCGCAGGAAATCAAAGTGAGCAGCCTCGCGAAAGAAGCTGGTGTGATTGGTCGTTAGTACGTCAATCATCGCAGCGAGCGCTTCGCCTGTCGTGTCGCCGGTGACGTAACGGTAGTAGTCTCTGTAGGAACGCAGATTCAGCTCGCGCATCCTTTTACTGAGACGCGCCGAGACCAATTGTTCTTTGCCCGGCCTTAGATCAAGACCAAACTGATCGTAGGCAAGCTTTCGAAATTGTTCGAACTCGTGGTCAGTTAATGGACGCGCGCCGACGTCATCCGCAAGGATTGTAGAGCTTGCGCCCATTAAAATTAACCTCTAAAAACGCCGTCAAGCTCAAGGATGAGGCCAACCCGGCCATCGCCAAGAATAGCGCCGCCCGCGATGCCTGGAATATTTTTGAGCGTGTCGCCCAAGCTCTTGATAACCACTTCCTGCTTGCCCAGCACCTCGTCGACGAACAGACAAAAGAGTTGTTCCTGAGACTCAGTCACGACCAGTAGTCCCTTGCAAGGATCTTCTGATTTAGGAACTACATTGAAGCGGCGCGCCAGACGAACAATAGGCAGAACGCGATCCCGAACCATCGCCATCTCATTCCGGCCGTGGACTGTCGAGAGACTCTCTGGCTTCGGATTAATCAACTCGCGCACGGCGTAAATCGGGACGATGTAGCGATGATCGCCGACTGCAACGACCAGGCCTTCGATAATCGCAAGCGTCAATGGAAGCTTCAGTAAGAACGTCGTTCCTTGACCGGCCTTGGACTGAATTTCAATTCGGCCTCGGAGCTTCTGAATGTTCTTGCGGACAACGTCCATACCCACTCCGCGTCCGGAAAGATCCGTGATTTGCGCGGCAGTGGAGAAGCCTGGTTCAAAGATGAGATTGAAGATTTCTTGTTCGGAGAGGTGCGCGCCGGGCTCAATCAGCCCTCTCTGAATCGCTTTGGCGAGAATCTTTTCGCGATCGAGGCCACGACCGTCGTCGGAAATTTCGACGACAATCTGCCCGCCTTGGTGATAAGCGGCGAGCCGGATACGCGCGGTCGGATTTTTTCCGGCGGCAATTCTGACCGCCGGCTCTTCGACGCCATGGTCACAGGAGTTACGCACCATGTGGAGAAGCGGGTCGGTGAGTTCTTCGGCGATGGTCTTGTCTAGCTCGGTTTCCTCACCACTAATATCAAGCTGAATTTGCTTTCCTGCCTTACGCGAAAGATCGCGGATCAGGCGGGTGCTGCGTTGGAAAACCTGACCGATCGTGATCATGCGCATGCCCATCGTGGTGCGCTGCACTTCGCTGGTAATTCGAGACAGCTGCGAAAGATCGGCTAGCAGCTTGGGGTTTTGAATGGAAGACAACGTCGGGCTGTGGCGGATCAGGGATTGCGTGATCACCATCTCCCCCACCATGTCCATCAGGTAGTCGAGTTTTGAGGTGTGGACGCGTACGGAAGCTGCCTCAGCACCTCTGCCCTTGGAAGCAACGTTCGAGTTGGCGTCGCGTGTAACAGATTCAACCGGAGCGCCGTCTGGTATCTTCGCCGTTTCAGTAGCTGGTGTCTCAGGAACTTGAATTTCCGGTTTCTGGATGGTTGATGCGTTGGTTAGCACTTCGCCCAGCTTGGCAAGCGCCGGTCCATCCGGATCGTCGAGTTCGAAAACGATTTCTTCACCGCGGATGAGCTTCTGAATTTTCTCGATGAGAACCGCATTGCTACCGACGGAGCTTGCCCCTTGTCCGCTCATCGATTGTTCGACAGCTTCAATCGATTGCTTCAGGTAATCAACACTGCCGAGGACGGTGTCAATCAGCGCGCCGGTGATTTTGGTTTTGCCATTTCGGGCAAGATCGAGAAGCGTTTCCACCTCGTGCGCAACATCGCGGACCGGCATGAAATCCAGGAATCCAGACAATCCTTTGATGGTGTGAAAGCCGCGAAACACTGCGTGGACGGCTTCCATCTCTTCCGGATTCTGTTCCAAAGTAAGCAGGTGCTTCTCAATGGAGGAGAGATGTTCACGCGACTCCGTAACGAAATCGCCGACTAACTCCGGATCCTGCGCAAGAGGATTTGTCGACAGGGGAAGTTCCGTCGGCGCTGCGGGTGACGACGCCGACAGAATGTTCTGGAACGCGGACAGGCCATCGCGCAGAATATCTTCTTTAGCGGAAGCTTCTGCCTTTGCCGCCCGGTCGACGAGTTCTCTCGCCACCGCGGCAACATTGGCACGGCCATTTTGCAGAGCCGCTTCGCTGAGCTGCCGCAATCCGGCGATGACGGCGGCACTTGGTCCACTGACAAGAAGTGTTGTGGACAACTCGTCTATCTGCGTGCGCAGATGAGCGTCAACATCGGCCTGATCAAGCATTCTGGACATATGAGGAGAGGTTCTCTCGGATTAGAATTCCTTGAAATCTTCATCCATCGGGAAAGCATCTTTCGAAGCAACCGCGACGGGTTCGAAGGCCGGCTTAACCGCGGGGCGCCGGTGGGCGACGGCGTTTTGGAGTGCGTTCAAATTCTTTCTTACGTTGGTCCTCCGCTGGGGAACAGACTCCGGTCTGGATGAACGGGTGATGGTACGGCCCGCAGTCGTGAGTCCGAGGACAGCGGTCAGGCGGAGAACAATGTCCTTCAGAGCGGCAGATTGAGCGGTCAATTCTTCGGCGGCGGAGGCACTTTCTTCTGCACTGGCTGCGGCCTTTTGCGTGACCTGTTCCATCTGTACCATCGCCTTCCCGATCTGGTCGATGCCGCGGCTCTGCTCCTGGCTTCCCAGATGGACTTCATCCACCAGGGTCTTCACCTGCGTGGATTGTTCCGTGATGGCGCTGATCGCTTTCGCGACCTGCTGCACTTTTTCCTGTCCGCCGTTGGACTTAGCGATCGACTCTTCGATCAGGACCGCGGTGTCTCGGGCGGCCTGGGCGCAGCGTTGCGCCAAATTGCGAACTTCGTCGGCAACAACGGCAAATCCCATACCGGCTTCACCGGCGCGGGCGGCTTCCACCGCTGCGTTCAAAGCGAGGATGTTGGTCTGAAAGGCAATGTCGTCAATTACTTTGATAATTTTCGAAATCTTGTCGCTGGAGGCATTAATCTCGCTCATGGCTCCCACCATCTCGGTAAGGCTACGGTTGGTGTCCGCAAAGCGCTGCTCGGATGCCTTCACCAAATCGGCGGCGGAATGCGAGTTCTCGCTGTTGCGCTTCGCCATCGAGTTGATTTCTTCGGTCGACGCCGACGTTTCTTCAAGCGAAGCTGCCTGCCGGGAAGTGCCCTGAGCCAGAGACTGGCTGGCGCTCGAAATCTGCGAGGCTGCGGAAGCTACCTGCTCTGCGCCTTGTGAAATTTCGTGGATCAGATGGCCCAATTGTGTCTTAAAAGCGGTGAGGAGATAAAAACCGAGGCCCGCCGCGCCGGCCACGCCAGCGAGCACAGCAGCCAGGGTGCCTCCTTTGCCCTGGGTGGTCCAAGCGACCAATCCAACGGTCAGGAAAAGGGCGGCAACTGCCGAGAACGAGAGTATTACTTTTTTTCCGATTGTCATTTTGGGTTCACCAATGGAGCGCAGATGCAACTACGCTTGCGGCTCCTGTTTTTTCAGTAAGTCGAGGCCATGGAGTTCCTGGCTCGACATGACTTCATCGATGTCGAGCAGCAGTTTCACGCGGCCCTTAATTTTGGCCATCCCAAGAAGGTAAGGAGTCGCAACGCCCTGCCCGAAATTGGGGCTGTCTTCGATGTCGCCGGCCGATATATTGAGGACTTCGGCGACGCTATCGACGACGATTCCCATCATCATGGCGCGAGACTCGCGTTCGACTTGAACGACGATAATGCAGGTCCGCTGATTGTATTCCTCTTGCGGCAAACCGAATTTGAGCCGCAGATCGACGACGGGAATGACCTTGCCGCGTAGGTTGATGACGCCCTTCACAAAAACGGGAGTCTGGGGAACTGCGGTTATGTCCTGGACGCCGATAATTTCTCGAACTTTAAGTACCTGAATGCAACACTCTTCGCCATTCAGATCAAATACCAGATATTTCCCGGAGCGCAGGTCGCTGGCGGTTGCGGAAACTCGCTCATTCGTTGCACTGACTGATGCTTGCACTTACTTCTCCTCGCATTAAGAACCGCCGGCGATTAGAATCAAGCGCGGGCGGCGACGTTGGAAGTTGCGGTCTGCTTCCATGACTTAGGTGGCCGCAACCAATAGATAATTCGGATCAGTTTCTTCTGAGTCAAACGGCCGGAACGCCAACGCCCGGCTCATCTAAAACCATCCACAGGGTGATGGCGCCCTCGTCTAGGCCGAAGGTGTAGCCGACAGCGTCCAAGCGGTTATGCCAGCTCAGATTGTTGGGATCTACTTCCGGATGAAGGAGTTCGAATCGAGCGCCGGCTTCCAGGCGGCTCAGTACTGAACCACAAAGCATGTTGCAGAGTTCACACAAAACTTCGTCGACCTGAGGGCTGGTGACTTCGTCAGCGCCCAAAAAGTTTGCGGCGATCTGTTGCCCGGTCTCTAACGGTACTTGGACCCCGAACTTGCCTGACTGGACACCCCGAAAAACAAGTTCGGCCGATACTTGAGGAACCGGAAGATCGCTGCCCGCTTCGCTCTCGATCCCCGTGAAGAACATGGTTTCGAGAACCTCGCTTGCTGACTCCAGAAAAATCTGTTGCAGGTCAACGTCAATTTGTTGCATAAGCAACTCCTAAGACCTGCTCGAGTTTTTCTCGTAATTCCTCGGGTTGAAACGGCTTCTTTACGTATCCCTTTGCCCCGAGGGCCATCATCTGGCGGACGCGATCTTCCGTTCGGTCGGTCGAGACGACGAGAATCGGCACGTTACGCAGCGATTCGTTTTGAGACACCTGTTGTACGAATTCCTCGCCATTCATGACGGGCATGTTGATGTCGGTGAGGATGACGTCTACCCACTCCTGATTCAAAAGATCCAGAGCTTCGCTTCCGTTACCCGCTTCCAGGCAAGCGCCCATTTCAAATCCCGATAGCTCGAGCACACGCTTGACGAACGATCGCATGGCGGGAGAATCGTCCACAATCAAAACTCTAAAAGCCATTTCTAAAATCCTCTCTTCGTTCCTGAACCCGCGGCGGCTAAGGGTAATTCTTCTTCCGGTTGTCCGGCTTCCCGCAGCAATACTTTGCCGGATTTAATTTCCAGACGGACTGTCCGGGAAACTGTGCCCCCAACGTGTTCGGCATCAACCAACACGCCAGCTTTCCAAAAAATCTTGCGCAGCGCTAAGCAATTGCGTTTGCCGATGTTAAACGTTCCCTGTGAGTCAACCATCTGGGCTCCGCCGGCGATCGTCACGCGCAGGCCTTTCTTGTCGCTGCCCAATTGATAAGCGCTGCGGAACAGAAGCGGAACCCCGGTATCGGCAAACATGTAGGGGTTGCGCTCTGCCTTCGCCGCATCCAGGCTGGACTCGGGCAACTGAAAGTGCAGAAGACCGCCAATCCCCAAAGCGGGGTCGTGAATGATGACGGCAATACAAGAACCGAGGGCGTATGTAACAAGCACGTCATCCGGGTTGTTGGATAACTGGCAATCTCCGATTCCAATGACGATCGTGCTCATTGGCCACTCCGGATGGCAGTAATTTTCGAAGAGCTTCTTCTTTGTCGGCCCGCGGGCATCCGCGCCCGTTGCGCGGCCGGAAACTCTGGCGATTTCCCCAATGTGAAATTCAAGTACCTCTCCCTGGCTGTTCTTGGTCGTTTTACAAGGTCTACGGCCGTTGACGGTTGAGATCTCGCCGGGGTCGGTCCAGCGTGCCTAGTTCCTGGAGTTCCCTTAGCCGTACGAGGACCATATCGACAGTTTTGAAATGAGAGTGGTGGTCAGCGGAGCGGCAAAGGCACAGATTTTCCCGAAGAGTCCAGTAATCTGCGCGGCTATCCTCTCATTTCGATCCGGTTAGGATTACAGCAGCAATGCTTTCCCCGGAACAAACCTGGCTTCGCCGATACCGGCTGCTAACGTTATTCATCCTCAGCATTCCCGGCATCTCTGCGCCGGCGCTCAAAACTTCCCAGGTACATACGGCGAATGGCGTCCTGGAAGGGGTGATCAGCGCCGACGACAAGGTTCGGACGTTTAAAGGCATTCCCTACGCGACGCCTCCGGTAGGTCGACTTCGTTGGAAGGCGCCCCAGGCTGCCGCTTCCTGGACTGGCGTGCGGCGCGCCTCGGAATTCGGCGCCCGCTGTATGCAAGGCCCGATTTTTAAAGACATGATCTTTCATGACGACGGACCGAGCGAGGACTGTCTTTACCTCAATTTATGGATGCCCGCTCATCCGGCGACGGACCGGCTCCCGGTGATGGTTTGGATTTATGGCGGAGGCTTTGCCGCGGGATCTTCGTCTGAGCCGCGACAAGACGGCGGCAACCTGTCGAAGCAAGGCGTGATGGTTGTGAGCATGAACTATCGGCTTGGAATCTTCGGGTTCTTCGCACATCCCGAATTGACAAAGGAGTCAGGACACGGTTCGTCGGGCAACTATGGGTTATTGGATCAGTTGGCAGCGCTGCAGTGGGTGCACGATAACATCGCGGTATTTGGAGGCGACCCGGATAACGTCACGATCTTCGGCGAATCGGCCGGTGCTTCGTCGGTCAGCGCGCTAATAGCGTCTCCGCTCGCGAAGGGATTGTTCCGGCGCGCCATCGGAGAAAGCGGTGGCGCATTGAATCCAAGCCGACCCCCGCGCTCGCTTGCGGAATCGGAAGAAGCCGATATGCGTTTTGCACAGGAGGCAATGGGAACGTCTTCTCTTGCCGGACTGCGCAGTAAACCGGCAGCGGATGTTCTGGAGGTCGCGTTAAAGGCTAAGGATGTACACTTTTCGATGATTGTCGATGGCTATTTTCTGCCGGAGACTCCATTGGCGATTTACACGGCAGGCAAACAGTCGCATGTGCCCCTGCTGGCCGGATGGAATGCGGATGAAGGCAGCGCCAAAGCGATTTTCGGTGACAAAGACGCTACTCCCGCGAACCTGGAAGCGCAACTTCGCAGCTTCTATCCCGATCATGCCGACGAGGCACTGAAGCTGTATCCTGCGCTAACGAACAAGCAAGCGAAGTGCGCCGCGGAGGAGCTCTCCCGAGATCGGGGCGTTGGCTATGCCATGTGGAAGTGGCTGGAGTTGCAGAGAACGACAGGGGACGTGACGACTTATCGCTATCAGTTCGATCGCGCACGGCCGTTGCCGCCGGGAAGCGCCGGTGATTTAACGCCAAGAGCATTCCACTCAGCCGAAATTGAATATGTGTTTTCGATGCTTCTGCGCAGCGACAAACCATGGCCTGCCGCGGACCGATCGATTTCCGGACTGATAACGTCTTATTGGGCCAACTTCGCGAAGACGGGCGACCCAAATGGTCCAAGCTTGCCGCAGTGGCCGGCCTATAACAGCAAAAACGATTCCATGGTGATGCACTTCGACGCCGAATCGAAAGCGTCTCCTGACAAGCACCAGGAAAGGTATCGGCTCATAGACAGCGCGACCGCATCGAAATGAGCCGGTCAGATTCCGGTTGCGGTGATTCGAAGAGACGGTTGATCGCATACATCGGCGACGGTGGCGGTTCGAAACATAATCCCGTTCATGGCCGGGATTCTGTCTTACCGGGACAACGGTTTATCAGTCTGCGCGGAGCATCGCAACGGAATCGATTCGAATGGCGCGAACCACAGCGGGGAGGGCCGCCAAAAGCGTCGCCACCAGAATGATCAACGATGGCAGCAGGAGAATTCCCCAATCGGATGGCTTCACTTCGTAAAGCAAGCTCCTGACGTAGGGTTCCAGCAGCTCTCCAGCGCCGCCGCCAACGACTGCCCCCAATGCCACCATCGAGAAAACATCCACCGTAACTCGCCGCGCAATATCGCTAGCCGGCGCGCCGACTGCAATCCGAATGCCGAGCTCGCGACGTCGCTGCAAAACCGAATAATCCAGGACGCCATACAAGCCAACTCCCGCCAGCAAGACGGCAACGCCGCCGAAGAACATGGCGAGCATCGCCAACAGCCGTTCGCGGATCGTTTGTGCTTCGTTGATTTCTAATTGCGTACGCACATTGCTCACGCGAAACTCCCGGCGCGTTCGCGCGATCTCCTGCCTCAGTGTCGAAGCCAACGTCAAGGGATTCGAACTCACCGTTCGTACCAGGAAGGTCGCGCTGCTCAATGCTTCTGGTGAGGGAAGACGGAGCGGGATGTACGCGGTCGGCGTGATTGGCTCGCGCATATTGCGGTAACGCGCGTCACGTGCAAAGCCCACGATGTTGAAGTGTTGCTTGCCTCTAACAAAGGACTTTCCGACTGGATCTTCCCCATTGAAATATTCTTTTGCGAAAGCCTGGTTGACGATCGCGACGCCAGTCGTCAGGTTGTCGGGACCAGGAGTTAGATCATCAGGGCGGAGGTCTCTGCCATCTAGCAGCGGGATCTTCATCGTCTCCAGCCAACGTGGCGACACGTTCAGAAAATAATCCAGCAGCGGGTGCGGTAGTGCGCCATTCACGGAGACGAAACCATTCGAACCATTGCCGCTGAGCAAAGCCCATCCGGCAATCCCGACGCTTTCTGTGCCGGGCAATGCCCGTAGGCGATCGGCAGCTTGGTACCACAACTCGGTTGGCTGCGGCCGCTTTGCTACGGTCTCCAACACGAGAAGACGTTCAGATGAAAATCCGGTGGGCTGATTGGATAGTCGATGCAGCGTCGAGACAAATGCGCTGGCCGAAAAGTGCACTACAAAACAAAAAGCCACCTGCGCCGCAATCAACGCATGCATCAGACGGCGATGCGAATGCGGATCACCCCCTCCCTTGAGTGCACTTGCCGGTTTGACGGCCGAAGCGCGTAACGCGGGCAGTAAACCAAACAGAAATGTCACGGCAATCGTAAGCGCCATCGCGAATCCCATCACGCGCCAGTCGGCCGGGAGAACAAGACGCGCCGGATTATCAGGCGGGTTGATTCGAGACACGATGAAAGGAGCCGACCACCGGGCGAACAAACAACCAATCAACGTAGCGAACACCGCGAGCAGCCAGCTTTCTACTAACACTAACTGAATCAGCCTCCAACGCCCTGCGCCAATCGATACCCGCAGCGCCATCTCGCGCGCCCGTGCCGCCGCTTGAGCCGTCAACAAATTCGCGACGTTTGCGCAGGCGATCAACAGGACTAGGATCACAATTACACTCAGCGCCAGCAGAGCAATTCGGTAGCTCTTACCCATATCCGAAATGCCTGCCGATGCCGGTTTTAGCAAGAGCCTCTGATTCAAGAACTTCTTCAATCGTTCCGGTGGCCAACTGGTAAAACTCTTTGATCGCTGTCCTTGCACGACGTTCCAGATGGTTTGCATTCGATCCCGAACGCGCTCCGCATTGCCACCCGGCTCCAGTTGGATGAATGTCCGAATCCAGCTCCAGTCGTCATGCGTAACGCCTTCGTGCATCATCGTCGGAAGAAAGATGTCGGTGAAGGTGCCTGGTTCGGTACCGGTAAATCCGTCTGGTGCGACACCCACAATTTCATACAAGTCCTTGCCCATCTGGAACCTGCGCCCAATGACTTTCGGATCTTGCCCGAAACGTCCCTGCCAATAGTCGTAGGAAAGGACCGCATAGGCATGTATTTTCGGCTTCAGGTCGTCGTCTTCCGCTAACAAACGTCCGAGTGCGGGCTTCAGTCCAAAGGCCCTGAACATCCATCCCGAAACATATTGCCGGTGAGCTTTCTCCATGTCCTCGTCCGACCCATACGTCAGATCCGCACGATCCACCCAGGAAGCTGCGATGAGCTCGGCATCTTCTTTCACGGAAGCCCTCATCATCAGGAACTGCGGATATTCATTGCTGTCGCTATCGCGAAGCGATCCGTCAGGGCCGGTACCGCGCAAATTCATCGCGTAAAGACGATTCGCATGCGCCACCGGCATGGGACGCAACAACAGCGCATCCAGCAGCCGAAACGCCGAGGTGCAAGCACCAATAGCCAATGCGAGGGATAGAATTGCCGCCGCTGAAGTGGCCGGCTTCTTTACTAGTTGGCGCCAGCCGAAAACCATATCTGCGCGGAGTGAGTCCAACCACACTGCCAATTTGATGTCGCGGCTCTCTTCACGGTGCCGCACCATCGATCCAAACGCTCTCCGCACTTCTTCCGGGTCGCGCCCATTGGCGATGGCCTCCTCCATATGCGACCTCAGCTCTTCGT
>Ga0207085_1023_pt1 | contig 25120 bp, 20 predicted proteins | sample Alteio_BWMinHeat_53_FD_153542 | JGI IMG/M metagenome (GOLD analysis project Ga0207085, IMG submission 153542) | Enriched cells from forest soil in Barre Woods Harvard Forest LTER site, Petersham, Massachusetts, United States -... | ecosystem: Environmental > Terrestrial > Soil > Temperate forest >...
TTGGGAGCAGAGGGACGCCCAGGGCCACCTTCTTTATGTCGAAAAGTAATTCGACCCTTAGATAAATCATAAGGTGTCATCTCAACGGTGACTTTATCGCCTTTTAAAATACGAATGTAATTTTTGCGCATTTTTCCAGAAATATGGGCTAGTACAATATGACCATTATCTAATTGGACGCGAAACATCGTATTAGGTAATGCATCTATAACGGTGCCTTCTATTTCAATTTGTTCTTCTTTTGCCATGTGCCTCTGTCTCTTTATGTTAAGGGTAATGATTATAGCGTTACCGAGCTAAACTATCCAAATACTTATCTGCATCTAGAGCCGCCATGCAACCTGTGCCAGCAGCGGTAATGGCTTGCCGGTAGGTGGGGTCTGCCACATCGCCGGCAGCAAAAACGCCCGGAATATTGGTGGCGGTAGCATTAATGCCTGCACCACTTTTGACGCGAATATAGCCATTTTCCATATCTAGCTGATCGATAAAAATATCAGTATTGGGCTTATGACCTATAGCAATAAATACACCGGTTGCATCCAGAATCCGAGTATCGCCGGTGGCGGTGTCTTTTATTCGTACACTGGTGACGCCTGTGTTGTCGCCTAATATTTCATCAATATGGCTATTCCAGGCAAATTCTATTTTGCCCGTAGATTTAGCTTTATCCAATAGATGGTCAATCATAATTTTTTCTGCCCTCAAATTATCACGGCGGTGTATGAGGGTGACCTTAGAAACTAAATTAGCTAGGTAGATTGTTTCTTCAACTGCGGTATTACCGCCACCAACAACGACGACATTTTTGTTGCGATAGAAAAAACCGTCGCAAGTTGCGCAGGCCGAAACTCCTTGCCCTTTAAATTTTTCTTCGGAAGGTAGGCCTATATATTTAGCGCTAGCACCTGTTGCGATGATAAGGGCATCACATGTATAGGTTGATTCGCCTTTTAAAACAAAAGGTCTTTGTTTGAGGTCGGCGAAAGTAATATCATCAAAAATCACTTCAGTATTAAACCTTTCCGCCTGAGACTTCATGTCTTGCATGAGCTCTGGGCCTTGTAATTTTTCTTTACCCCCCGGCCAGTTATCGACATCTGTCGTGAGGCTTAATTGCCCGCCAGGCGTTAAGCCCGTAATGACAACCGGCTTTAAATTGGCGCGAGCTGCATATACTGCAGCGGTCCAGCCAGCAGGGCCGGAACCGAGTATAATCAAACGATGATGTTTATTTGTCATTGGACTTATTTCTCATTCTAGCTAAGGTGGTATATAGTACGAGAACGTATTTCAGGGGTAAACAATTAACTAAGCTGATATGAAAAATCGCTATCGACAAGTAGGAAATTTAAAAAAGCAGAGGCCGCTTTCCATGCAAATGCGACATCGTGTTCGTGAAGGATTATTTTTGGTTTCCATAGCATGTGCCTTGTTTTTACTCATCTCACTCGCCACGTATTCTACTAAAGATCCTGGCTGGTCAAGCACCGGGCTAGGGAATAAAGTCGGGAATTGGGGCGGGCGAGTGGGTGCTTGGATGGCCGACATCTTCTTGTCGATATTTGGTATTGTCGCTTACTGTTTTCCTTTTGTAATTACCATTTCAAGTTGGATGGGCTTAAAAGAATATCCAGAAACCTCTCAAAAAAAATCGCGTGAATGGATATATAAAAGTGTTGGATGGTTTTCCTTTATCCTCAGTGCTTGTGTATTAGTGAGTTTTTACTTTCAAGCTAAACCGCATTTATCAACAGCAGCAGGTGGAATTATTGGTGACTTGTTAGGACGAGAGCTTTCTCTCTTTTTTAATAGAATCGGAACAACCCTTTTATTTGTGACGTTATTATTATGCGGTATTACCTTGGTAACCGGGTTATCGTGGATTGCTGTGATTGAAATAATAGGATCGTATGCGGCGCAAACAGGAACTATTTTGCGTGATTACGGTAAGTTATGGATAGAGAAGTGGCAAAAAAGACGAGAACCCGTACTTGAGCCAGTTAAACGTATTATACGGGAAGAGCGCCTTACCCGAGAAGAGCCTATTATTGCTGAGCGACCCTTGTTGCCACTACTTTCTAAGCCAGTGGTCATTGTGAAAGAACCATTACGTGAAAAAAAGAAATTTGAGCTCGATCCGAGCATTCGCTTAGCGCCAGGTACTTTACCACCATTCACACTGCTTGACCCGCCACCACCGATGAATGAAAAACCATTTGCAAATATTTCCTTCGAGGCATTATCGCTTTTAGTCGAGCAACGTTTATCCGATTTCGGGGTAGAGGTGAAAGTGGTTGCCGTACTTCCAGGACCTGTAATTACTCGTTTTGAGTTAGAGTTAGCACCTGGCATAAAAGTAAGTAAAATTACAGGATTAGCAAAAGACATTGCAAGATCATTATCTGCGGTGAGTGTACGAGTCGTAGAAGTGATTCCGGGAAAGTCCGTCATTGGCCTTGAAATGCCAAATGAAAATCGTGAATTAGTGACGCTTCGAGATATTTTTGAATCACAACGTTATGCGCAATCACGCTCTCCTGTAAGTTTGGTGCTGGGGAAAGATATTTCTGGGAATCCTGTTATTGTGGATCTTACAAAAATGCCGCATTTGCTCGTGGCAGGCACAACAGGATCAGGTAAATCTGTTAGTTTAAATGCTATGCTGCTGAGTATGTTGTTTAAAGCTTCTCCAGAACAATTGCGTTTTATTTTGATTGATCCTAAGATGCTAGAGTTGTCTATTTATGACGGCATTCCTCATTTGTTAACCCCCGTTATTACCGATATGAAAGATGCGGCTAATGCATTGCGTTGGTGTGTCGCGGAGATGGATAGACGTTATCGATTGATGGCATCTCTAGGCGTGCGTAATATCACGGGATATAATCAAAAAGTGGCAGAGGCAATTAAACAAGGTCAGCCAATACCGATGCCAGGTATTCTTGTCACGGATGAAGAATCTGCTAAGGCACACCTGGAACCATTACCGTTAATTGTTGTTATCGCCGACGAATTGGCAGATATGATGATGGTTGTAGGGAAGAAAGTAGAAGATTTAATTGCCCGCATTGCCCAGAAAGCAAGAGCATCAGGCATACATCTGATCATCGCAACCCAACGCCCCTCTGTCGATGTTATTACTGGATTGATCAAAGCCAACATCCCTACCCGTATTGCGTTTCAAGTTTCTTCGCGTATTGATTCGCGCACCATTCTAGATCAGCAAGGTGCAGAACAATTATTGGGACATGGTGATATGTTATATCTGCCGCCTGGGGCTGGTGTTCCTATTCGTGTGCATGGTGCTTATGTTGCTGACGAAGAAGTACATCGGGTCGTTGCTGCATGGCGCAGTGCAGGTCAGCCGGAATACTTAGCTGGCGTGACCGAAGGGGGATCTGAGGCGGGTCTAGGTGCTGATGGTGGTGGATCGGGTGAGCAGGATTCACTTTATGATGAGGCAGTCCGAATTGTGACCGAGAGTCGGCGTGCTTCTATTTCACTGGTGCAGCGTCGATTACGCATAGGTTATAATCGTGCCGCAAGGATGATGGAAGATATGGAAGCGGCAGGTGTGGTAAGTTCTATGGATAACAGTGGTTCACGTGAAGTATTAGTAGGAGCGCCAGTAGAATGAAAATAGTAAAATTTATTATCTCTATCATAAGTTTTCTTTGTGTCTGTTCGACTACTTATGCTGATTCTTCCTCCAATTTAACTGCATTATTTAATGCTGTGCATACAATGCGCGCAGATTTTATCCAAACTATTTACGATAACCATGGAAAAGCGATTCAAAAATCGTATGGAAAAATGGCATTGCAGCGACCTGGTAAATTCCGTTGGGAAATTAGCAAGCCCATTCCCCAAACAATTATTACTAGTGACACGCGTTTATGGATATATGATCCTGATTTAGAACAGGTAACTATTAAGCCTTTGGGTCAAGCCGCAGGTGAATCTCCTGCTTTATTATTAAGTCATGAAAATGCGACCATTGATAAAGATTATACCGTCACACAAATGCAAAAAAAGACGCCAGGATGGCAATGGTTTAATTTAGTCCCACGCAATGCCGATAGTATGTTTGCTTTTGTAGAAATCGGTTTTATGAGTGATCAGCTGCATGCTATGAAACTGCAAGATCATTTAGGTCATACCACTCAAGTTGAATTTGAACATATCCAAACAAATATTAATTTACCCACGGCATTATTTGTTTTCAAAAAACCCGCGAATGTGGATGTCATAGATGAAACGCGACGACACTAAGTCATCGAGTATCATTCAGTCTTACCAACCGCTTGCTACACGTATGCGTCCCCGATCATTAGAGGAATTTATCGGTCAGGCGCATCTTCTAGGATCTGGCAAGCCATTACGCCAGGCAATTGAGCATGGCATTTTGCATTCCATGATTTTATGGGGGCCACCTGGGACTGGTAAAACAACGCTGGCGCAAATCATGGCGAACATTGCAAAAGCTAATTTTCAACGGTTGTCAGCTATTTCATCTGGTGTGAAAGATGTTCGTAAAGTAGTTGAAGAGGCGCAAATTGCCCAACAAGAACATCACCAAGCTACCATTTTATTTATCGATGAAGTGCACCGTTTTAACAAAGCGCAACAAGATATTTTCTTACCTTTTGTGGAAGAGGGCACTTTTATATTTATTGGCGCAACTACTGAAAACCCCTCGTTTGAATTAAACAGCGCTTTATTATCGCGCACGCGCGTATACGTATTGAAACGCTTAACTGAAGAAGAGTTGTTAGAAGTATTGCATGCCGCTCTAAAGGATAAGAAACGCGGTCTAGGTACATTATCGTTAGAATTTCCGGATGATTTACAGCTGCTTTTGGTTCGAGCAGCTGATGGCGATGCAAGGCAAGTGCTAAATCTTTTAGAAATTATTTCAGATTTAGCGCAAGAGCAAGGTGATAAGCTTGTAGTCACAGAAACATTACTTGCCGAAGTGATGCAAGTTAACCTGCGTCGTTTTGATAAACAGGGCGAAGCTTTTTATGACCAAATTTCAGCTTTACATAAATCTGTGCGTGGTTCCGCGCCTGATGCTGCGCTTTATTGGTTATGCCGTATGTTAGATGGGGGTTGTGATCCGCTGTATATTGCGCGGCGTGCAGTGCGAATGGCTAGTGAAGATATTGGCATTGCAGATCCGCGTGCACTGGAGCTTACACTCAATGCATGCGCCGTCTACGAACGTTTAGGGTCACCGGAGGGAGAGCTTGCGATAGCTGAAGCCATTGTCTATCTAGCTTGCGCGCCTAAAAGTAATGCTATTTATGTGGCATATAATGCTGCTATGCAAGATGCTAAAGTGAATGGCTCATTAGATGTCCCATTACACTTACGCAATGCCTCTACAAAGTTGATGAAAAATTTAGGTTATGGGAAAACATACCGTTATGCGCATGATGAACCGGAAGCGTATGCAGCAGGCGAAAACTATTTTCCTGATGAATTAAAGCCTCGCGTATATTATCAGCCCACATCCCGAGGTTTAGAAGGAAAAATTTCGGAAAAATTTCATCATTTGCACGAGTTGGATAAGATAGCCAGGAAAAAATAACAATTAACCCTATGGTTATTTTTTTCTTCACTATTAGCTTCGCAATTAAGTTTCGTGAGAAATTCTTTGGGTTTGAGGTTGCTATGACGTCCCTAATTTGCGGCGCTTATCAAAATGCTCATACACAATTTTCTTTGCTTGTTCTTCAGGATGAATATTTATGTCACCAGTCTGTGTCGCTATTTTAATTAGTATCTCGCTAGGTAGTTTTTCCATTTCTTTAGATGATCCTGATATTTCATGGGGTGGTATTTGAAAAAAAAGATAACGTCTTCTTGCGCTTTGTCCTAACACGTGTGAGGCATGGAAAAGATTTAATTTACTAATTCTGATTTCATTCTTTATAGCTTTAATGCGATTTTTATCTTTAAGAGTTGTAGTTAGATTTTTATCGGCAGGTATGGATTCAATAAAATGAATTATTTTTTCTTTGTGGTGAGAAAAATGATCGGCAATATCTAATAAACTAGCGGTAGTGCAAATTGATATTTTATTATCCTCATCCATTAGTTTTTGAAATAACGCCTCCGCATATTGAGGTAACTGCTTGATAGCAGCTAGTAATTGAGTGGCATTTGTCTCTAATCTTCTGAATTCCTCGGGATTTTCCATTAATATATGAATTAGAGCTTCTGCATGCTTTGGGGATAATTTTGCAATAGCTAGAAAATCATCGATGCAGAAAATTATTCTTTTAGACTCTTTTTGATCTTTTATTAATTTACTTATTAGATCATTTTCATAGGTGGGAAATTCCTTGGCAATATTTACATAATCATTGGTGCAGTCAATTAATCTTTTAAACGTCTTTGGCTCTCGCAATAGTTTTTGCATTAGCTCATTTTTATAGTTGGGAAATAATTTTGCGATAACTACGAAGTCATTGTTCTCGCGAATTAATCTTTTGAACTTTTTGTTATTGTTTAATAAGCCTTGAACTATTTCTTCGACTTGGAGGGGAAAGTGTATGTGGGTTTCGCAAAGCTCTAAAGTGGTTGTGATTAAGCGTTGCAACCCTCCTGTAAGCTGAATTGCTTTAAGTAATTCCTCATTACGTGTTGGGGCCAAAACGATAAAATCCATCAAATCTTTGTTATTTGCAATTAATTTTTCAAAGGCAAGAAGATTTGTTAAGGATAGATGGATTAATGCTTCGGTATATATGGGATAAAAGGATATAATTTTTTGTAAGTCGTCGAAACAAGAAATGAATTGTAATAATTTCTCTGGATGTTTTAATAAATAAATTAAATTTTTCTCCGGTATCATTAGCTCACTCCGCTGGAAAGGTATTCTATCGCTGATTATTTCTTCACTCTTATTACATCCATTACCCCAGGTAATTGCAATATGCGCTGTTTTATCTGCTCAAGCTGTTCAACATTTTGAATTTGCATGGTCGCAAGAATAGTCATCTTTCCATGGTCTTTTTTAGCATTAGCATTGAGGCTAAGTAATTTCATTTTTTCTTGAACAAATAACGCTGTTAAGTCTCGTAATACTCTTTCCCGATCTTGAGCCATGATTTTTAAATCAGTAATGAATGCATTCGTTTTATCATTATCCCAGGCAACGGTAATAAATCGATTTGGATTGGCGAGATGAGAGACATTTTTACAACTTTTCTTGTGAATAGAAATACCACTCGTCTGTGTGATATATCCGATAATCGCTTCACCTGGAATGGGTTTGCAGCATTTAGCGTAGCGTGTTAGAAGGTCTGATGCCCCTGCAATAGCCGCTCCAGTGCTTGTCTCTTTAGGTTTTAAGAGAGGAGCCGTAAAAGTGGTATGAGTGGATGCTTTTTCTGACGGTTTCGGTTGGATAGCGTGAGCAATTTGACCGGAACCAATCATGCCGCGCCCGATGAATGCTAAGAGTTCTTCTTCATTTTTTAAGCTAAAGTGACGGGCGATGTCCATTACGGAAGTTGATTTAGCTAACCCACTACGGGCTAGTTCACGGTCTAATATTTGTTTTCCTTCAGCAATGTCTTGATGTAATGCTTGTTGTTTAAACCAATGCATAATTTTGCTTCTAGCGCGTGAAGTTTTGGTAAAACCCAAATCTGCGTTAAGCCAATCGCGACTGGGGCCACCTTCTGCCACCGTGTGGATGTCGACTTTATCGCCAGTGCGGAGTGAATATGTCAATGGCACAATGTGGCCATTTATTTTAGCACCTCGGCAGTGATGACCAATATCGCTGTGAATATGATAAGCAAAATCAATTGGGGTTGAGCCTTGAGGTAAATCGATAATATCCCCCGCTGGCGTAATAACATAAACTTGATCTTCTGAAAGGGATGCCTGTTCAGTATTTGCAGTCTCTGCAACATTAGCTACTTCTTTGTGCCAGCTAATTAATTGTTGTAAATAAGCCATTTTTGTCCGGTCATCGACAGGAGATGGCGCGCCTTCTTTATATAACCAATGTGCTGCAACCCCACGTTCAGATTCTTCATGCATTAACTGAGTGCGAATCTGAATTTCAAAATATTTACCATCAGGTCCAATGACTGCAGTATGAATAGACCGATATCCATTGGGTTTAGGATTTGCTATATAGTCATCAAATTCTTGCATGACAGGTGACCATAAACTATTAACAATACTCAAGGTGGTGTAACACTCTTCTATCGTTGGGACAAGAATGCGTACGGCGCTATGATCATAAATTTCTGCTTGTTCAATCTCTTTGCGTTGCATTTTGAGATAGATGCTATAAATATGTTTGGCTCGACCTGTCACTTTTCCTTTTATATGCACTGCTTTCAATTCATTTTGCAAAGTTAAAATAAGCTGATGGATGTGGGTTTCTCTATCCATGCGTCTTTCCGCAAGAAACTTTGCAATGTTTTTATAAGTTTCAGGATGCTGATAACGGAATGCTAGATCTTCTAACTTCCATTTGATTTGTCCTATACCTAATCGGTTTGCTAGTGGAGCATAAATATCAAAAATTTCTTGGGCGAAACGTCGACGCTCTTCTGCGGGAATAGATTTAATTCCATACATAAAGGTGAGTCTTTCCGCAAGTTTTATCATAACCACGCGGATATCGGTGGCCATGGCTAATAACATTTTGCGTATTTTGTCTATTTGAATCTGATTGCCGGATTTTTGTTTCTGTAAAGCGGTAATAATATCCGTTTTACGCATACCTATGATGAGTTTAGAAATCGTATCGCCTAGTTCTTTGCGAATTGTGTCATCCGTTAAAGGCATAGCAGTAAGAATGCCACTAATCATCCCCGCAGAAACGGTTTCTATATCTAATTTTAGATCGAGGAGGATTTCTGCAATTTCAAGACTTTGCTCAATATAAGGTCTTCCATAAAAAGTAGTAAGTCCTTGAGCTAATCTTTGAATAAATCGATGTGTCTGTTCCAATAAGCCCATATCGGCACTAGGAAGAGCATGATTTGCTTCTACGGTTGTTAACCAGGGTTGAATATCAAGAATACCGTTGGAAGAATAACTATATTTTTGCTTAATTTTAGCCATCACTACTCTCACGAAAAGTATTGCATGCTACCCCAGACAATAGCAGCAACGCACCCTGATGCAGGAATTGTTAGTATCCATGCCCAGACAATATTTTTTGCTACCCCCCAACGAACTGCTGAAAAACCATTCAAAGAGCCAACTCCAATGATAGATCCTGTCACTGTGTGAGTAGTGGAGACAGGGATACCCAGTAGCGTGGCAAGTGCGAGCGTGATTGCGCTGGCCGTATCAGCACAAAATCCGCTTGCTGGCTTTAATTTCGTAATTTTCATTCCCATTGTTCTTACAATTCGCCAACCTCCAAAACAAGTTCTAAGTGCGATTACAAAATTACATACAATGACAACCCAGGCCGGGACGTAAAAATGATCGCCAATCATATGAGATGAATAGAGTAAAATAGCAATAATGCCCATTGTTTTTTGCGCATCATTACTACCATGCCCCAGGCTAATAAAAGCAGAAGACACTAATTGTAATTTGCGAAACCATCCGTCAATCCGATAAGGGGTGGAGTAGAAGAAAATACGTGCTGTTAGCACCATCAAGGTCATACCCATAATCATACCGAGTAGTGGTGATATGACGATAAAAGCTAATACCTTAGAAATACCTACCCACTCTAGAGGCCCGGTACCTGAGTGAGCAATGCTTGCGCCAAGTAAGCCACCTATTAGAGCATGCGAAGAGCTAGAAGGTAATCCAAAATACCAGGTGATAATATTCCAGAATATGGCTCCAAGAAGGGCTGAAAAAATAATTTGGGTATCGATCACACTTGGATCAATCAAACCAATGCCGATGGTGGTTGCTACGTGTACGCCAAAAAATAAAAAAGCAATAAAATTAAAAAAGGCGGCCCATAATACGGCCCAATGTGGTTTTAATACTCGGGTTGAGACAATAGCAGCAATTGAATTTGCTGCATCATGGAAGCCATTGAGAAAATCAAAAAAGAGCGCAAATACAATGGTGACAATGACAAGTGTCAGAGTAGGGTCCATAATCATGAATACTCGAGGATGATGCCTTTCAAGATATTGGCAACATCTTGGCAACGATTAATGACTAATTTTATATGGCTGTATATTTCTTTCATCTTAAAAAATTGTTTGAAGTCATTTTCTTCAAAGAATAAATCTTTTTCGCCTGCTAAGACTACTTGATGAGCTTTGCTTTCAACGTTGTCTATTTCGTTGCAGTAATTAAATATCTCGGTTGAATTTTTGAGTGAATGCAAACAGTAAATAGATTTCTTGAGATAATTGGTAGCCTCCGTGCTTAATTCCGAGAGTTCGATTGCCTCTTTTGGGACGCTTGCAAGTTGATAAAAAGGAAAGCGTTGAGCGATACGATTAATTAAATCGATAATGTCATCTAAGGTACTCGTGAGTTCGTGAATATCATGCCTGTCAAAAGGGGTAATAAATGTTTTATGTAAGAGCTCAAAATTGGTGTGAGCAATTAGGTCGGCTTCTTCCTCATGTTTAGCAATGGCATCAACATAATGCTGCTGATTGTGAAGATTTTGAAGTAAATGAGTAAATTCAGTAGATGCTAGCACTAATTTATCTGCGGCTCGTTGAAATAGCATGAAAAAATTTTCTTGGCGCGGCAATAAACGTTTCAGCATGAGTTAGTCCAGTATCCCTATATTCGTGATGGGCCTATTCTAACCTAAGCTTGATACTTTGGAAATGCTACTTCGAATTGTAAGCCCGTGCCACTTTGTGGTGTAGAGAGCGTAATATTGGCGTGATGGAGCTTGCTTATTTGATTCACAATAGCAAGGCCTAGCCCGCTACCAGATGCTTTTGTGCCTAAAATGCGAAAAAATCGTTCAAGAACCCGCTCTCTTAGCTCAGAAGGGATGCCCGTACCAGTATCTGTGACCCGAAAGATGACCTGGTGTCTTTTTTCAAGAATAGTGACTTTTACCTCTCCATGGGGTGGCGTATAACGAATGGCATTATCGACAATGTTACGAATTAAGATACCAACGGCAGTATCATTACCTAAAATAATAGGCTTTTTAGGGTTGGGAGCTAATTCTATTTCAATATCTTTTTCTAGGGCTGAGGGGGCAAGATAGGCGATTATTTCGGTCGCGAGTTTATGTAGATCAAAGGGCTTAACCTCCCTTAATGCTTCTTCTTCACCTAGCCGGCTTAAGGTAAGTAATTGAGCGACCACATGTGAGCTGCGGTCCACGCTTTCAATCACACTTTGTAACGCTTTCGATCGATCACTGTCTGAGTTTGCTTTCAACGCTACCTGTAAGTGGGTTTTCAATGCCGCCAGAGGGGTGCGTAATTCGTGAGCCGCATCTGCTGAGAAACGCTTATTACGTTCAAAGGCGAGCTTGAGTCTCAGTAATAATTGATTTAATTCATCGACTAAAGGCTTAATTTCTACTGGAATTTCATTTGTTTGTACCGGTTCTAAAAACGTTGAGGCGCGATTAGAAATTTCACTGGTAACTCGTGTAACTGACCTTAAAGCGAGGCTGATGATAAACCAGACAAGAAGACCAAAAACAGGATAAGTAATTAGTAAAATATTTGCATTACTGTGAGCGATATTATCGCCCAGTTCTCTACGTAAATTATACAATTCTGCTACGACAATTTTAACATGCAACTTGGCGTCTTCAGTGCTGTAGATACGCCAGTCATTATTTTCAATAACTTGATCGCTAAAGCCACTTGGTGCCTCTTTTAGAGATATATTCGAATAGCCAGACGAATGCAAAAGTAGCTGTTCTTTTTTATTCCAGACTTGAAAAAAAAACTTTTGATTTTTGATAGGCTGGGTCGTATTCAAATAACTGATAATATCGGTGCGTATTTTTGCATTAGAGCTTGAGGACTGATACAAAATATTAACTAAGGAAGCGACTCTAACGAGTTGTTCATCTAAATAAGGTTGTATGACTTGTTCGTCGAGTAAATAGTTCCCGATACCATTAATGGCTGCAGCAACTGTAATGCTTAATAAAAGGCTAATTAAGAGAAAATATCGGATCGACCGGATCATTTTTCATCTTTACTTTTTTCGATGGTATATCCAATCCCTCGTACAGTGCGAATAAATTCTTGGCCAAAGCGTTTGCGAAGATTATGAACATGTACTTCAAGGGCATTGCTATCTACTTCTTCGCCCCAACCATACAGTGACTGTGTCAAGTGTTCACGGGAAAGCACACGTCCCGCATTTTCAAGCAAAACATGTAACAAAGCGAATTCCCGTCTAGATAAGCTGACAGCTTCCCCTTTGTAAGAAACCGTATGAGAAGCAGGATCAAGAGAAATATCATTATGAACCAAGAGAGGTGCAGCGCGAGAGGCAAAACGTCTTTGTAAAGCGCGTAATCTGGCTAATAATTCATAAAGGTCGAAAGGTTTAGTGAGATAGTCGTCGGCCCCAGTATCTAAGCCTTTCACTCGATCTTCTATCGACTCATGCGCTGTTAGGATCAACACGGGAGTGGTATCACCCCGTTCACGTAAATTTTGTAACACAGTAATCCCAGGCATTTTGGGTAAGCCTAGATCAAGTACCACAAGATCAAATTTCTCTGTTTTGAGGGCTTGTTCTGCTAGAAGGCCATCTTTTACCCAATCAACCGTATATCCATCCTGTGCTAACCCTTTACGTGTGCCTTCACCGAGCAATTCATCATCCTCAACCAGCAATATGCGCATATGAATCCTTTTATTGTCTATTCATTATCTAATTTAGCTTTTTTAAGAAGCCATAGCAAATAAGAGTACCTAAGAGCGTAGCAAATGGAGTGGTCTAAAAAAGTTCAAAACATGAGGATTTGTCACAAATGATAAATTGTAGGGGTGCTCAGCGTACATTTTTTCGGTGTGAGAAGAAGGAAGCAGCGCTTCTATGGCACTAGCGATACGGCCTAATAAAATTAATTTGGTTTTAGGCCGGTACTCGAGTAGACAGGTGAGTAGTTGACTCATAAAAGGAGACCAGGCACGCGCATCTTTTTGCGGTGGCCCGCTTTGTAATACGGGTGTCGTGTTTAATAATAAAAAACCCTGTTGTAGAAGATGCGTAAAAAACGCGTCATTTGTTTGTATAAGAGAAGTTTTATCAATTTTAGCAATGGCCTCTTGTCCCGTATCTGTGGGATCCAGCAATCCCTCTGCTATCAATAGCATCTTTAAGATGTTTCTAAGGGAGGTGGCGCGATTAACAGGTTTGCTCATTCCGGTGGAAGACCAAAGCTCTTTCACATTGGCGTCCCAAAAAGCATAACCATTAGCTGAAGCGGCGCGAGGATAAGGTGACTCCCCAAATAAAACATATTTAACTTTGTTAAGCGGGAGAGAGAAAGCATTAAAAATCTTCTGCGGACCGGGTAGCCATTCGTTAGAATGAGATAAAGATTTCAAATAGAGTGGATCAAGCTGAGATAATCCCTTTTGCAGGCATTCTTCCCAAGAGCGATCAATGGTACTGAGATCAAAAGGATGCGTTGTCATCAAAATAACTTCCGAGTAATATCTTTCATACCAACTTAAGAGCTGACAGCTATGGATAAAACATTACTTGAGATATTAGCATGCCCCGTTTGTAAAGGGGAGTTGCAGTACGATCAAGCTAACCAAGAATTGCTTTGTGGTTTTGATCGGCTTGCTTACCCTATTGTCCGTGACATTCCCGTTATGCTCGAATCAAGAGCGCGACGTATGGGTAGCGAGGAAGAGTAGTCTATTTTTAGAAGGGGTCTTGCCCGCTTCTCCTTGCGGAGTGCAAGGAGAAGGCGAGTCAATCAATTTTAATTTTCTTCATCACCCGTTTTCGTCTTGTTATAAATATCTTCGCCTTGCTGCGTGTGTCGCTGTTGGGCTGGATGTCTATGGTGACGATGGCGTGGCTTGAAGTGTGGTTTTTGTCGGCGTTGTTCATTACCACCGGTATTTGTCGTGGGACTGGCTGGTGGTGTGCTTGGCTGAATTGATGCGGTGCTCGTTGTCACCGTTGCCACAATAGGTGTGGGCAATGGTGTTGAATGAACCACAGTAGTAGGTAAGTTAGTCGCTACCTGTTGAGTAGGTGGTGGTGTAGGCATTGCCTGCATCTGCGGCGGTGTTACGGGTTGTTGTTGCACAGGCTGCGCGAGCGGCGTAGGAGTAGAAGAGGGTGTTTGATGGTGCTGATGTGTATCACGGTTTTCGTGATGATAAGTGGTGCTTCCCTCTCTAGGTTTATTGTCCTGAGATCGATTATTGCGATGCTCATAATTTCGATAATTACTCCCGGTGCCACCTTTTCCGCGATCGCGGCGTCCGCTACGATGTCGATTGTGAGAAGGACGATTGCGATTGTTGTTTGGGCGGTGATTAGAGTAAGGACGTGTATTAGTGCTGCGGCCTGTGCCTGTGGAGCTTTCTTGCGCTTGGTTAGTAGATTGTTGTTGTTCTTTCTTTTCAAATAAAAAGGTAAAGATTTTCTTTAGTATACCGGTCTCGCCTTTTGTTTCAGATGTTTGCGCTCTAGGTGTAGAGGTCGTAGTCGATGGTATAGGCGTTTCTTCAACAGAAATATTTTTTATAGCTGGTTCTTGATGGGCTATTTTTTGTGAGGAAGAAGATTGGTTTACTTGAATGATTCCTTCCTGTTGCTTAATCGCTAGCTTGTAGCTTGCCAGTTTTTCATCTTTTTCGTTGAAATCAGAGGTACGAATACGTTCCACTTCATATTGAGGGGTGAGGAAATGAGAGCTTGGTGCCACAATAACGACAATACTTTGACGTTTTTCAATATCAATAATGGCTTGGCGTTTTTCATTTAAAAGATAAGCTGCAATTTCGACCGGTACAATGGCTCGCACTTGTGAGGTATTTTCTTTTAAGGCTTCTTCTTCGATAATCCGAATGATGGAGAGTCCTAATGATTCGATACCACGTATCGTGCCTTGACCTTGGCAGCGCGGACACGGAATGCGACTAGATTCTCCTAATGAAGGGCGTAATCTTTGGCGAGACATTTCTAATAAGCCGAAGCGAGAAATGCGTCCGATTTGTACTCGTGCTCTATCAACAGATAACGATTTCCGCAGGCGTTCTTCTACTTCGCGTTGATTGCGAATCGGGGTCATATCAATGAAGTCAATGACGATTAAGCCACCAATATCACGTAACCGTAATTGTCGCGCAATTTCGTTCGCAGCTTCAAGGTTTGTCATTAAGGCGGTTTCTTCGATATCAACGCCTTTTGTAGATTTAGCAGAGTTAATATCAATAGAGACAAGGGCTTCAGTGTGATCAATAATCACTGATCCGCCGGAAGGTAGGCGCACATCACGTTGGAATGCAGATTCAATTTGGCTTTCAATTTGGAAGCGTGTGAAAAGCGGGGTAGGATCTTTGTATAGCTTGACGCGAGTGACAAAGTCTGGACGAATAAGTTTGAGATGGTTGATGACGCCATCGTATACATCTTGGTGATCAATTAAAATTTCATCAATGTCTTTGCGAAGATGATCGCGTAAGGCGCGAATAACCGCATCACCCTCTTGGTAAACAAGAAACGGTGCTTTGCGCTCTTCAGCGGCTTTTTGAATAATGCCCCATAGGCGTAGAAGTATTTCTAAATCCCACTGCAATTCTTCTTGTGAGCGTCCGCCGCCGGCAGTGCGAATAATTAATCCCATTCCTTCTGGTACTTGCAAAGAACTGAGCACGCCATGTAATTCGTTGCGTTCTTCATCTTCAATGCGTCTTGACACCCCGCCTGCGCGCGGATTATTTGGCATCAAAACAAGATAGCAACCGGGTAAGGAGATGAAAGTGGTAAGAGCAGCCCCTTTATTGCCTCGTTCTTCTTTTTCTACTTGAACGACCAGCTCTTGGCCTTCTTCTAAAACTTCGCTAATGCTGGGTCGTCTGCCGCTATCTTGGAAGCCACTTTTAAAGCATGAGCGGGCAATTTCTTTAAAGGGTAGAAACCCATGGCGCTCTTCGCCATAATCTACAAACGCCGCTTCAAGGCTTGGTTCTATGCGAGTGACTTTGCCTTTGTAAATGTTGGATTGTTTTTGTTCGCGTGAGGTGGATTCGATGATGAGATCGTATAAAAATTGACCTGTAGCTAAAGCAATACGCAACTCCTCATCTTTGTGAGTGGCGTTTATAAGCATTCTGTTCATGTTAAATCATCCATTGGTACGTGCTTGCACATGGATGAGAGTCGATCGTCTTTATAGATATAAAAATCTGCAAATCATTTAGTTACACGTGGTACTCAATTCGTCTTTCAAATCCAAAGAATTCTTTGCTCTTCATTGCGTAATGCGTAAACTCTATAAAAACGCTATTCTCTTCATTAGTGCTAATGCACGTTAAATTTAATAATTAAGCTTAAAATAATATTTAAACTTATATGTATGTAAGGTAAGAATCGATACTACCAATACTTTGATTTTATATCAATTAAATAAAAACCTACATGGAAATGCAATGCGGCAATTAGATAAGAAAAAATCGGCAGTTCAGCATGTAGTTATCACGGTGGATTACGAAGGCCAACGAATCGATAATTTTTTAATTACCCGGCTACACGGGTTACCTAAATCCCGCATTTACCGAATGTTAAGGAAAGGCGAAGTTCGCGTTAATTCGAAGCGAATAACTCCATTTTATCGTCTAAAGGCAGAAGATAAAGTAAGATTGCCGCCGGTTTTTCTTCAGGAAAGGGCAGAGCAGGCTCCTCCAAGCAAAACCACAGCTGCGCTTTTGTCGGGTCGAATTTTATACGAAGATGAGGACCTGCTCATTATTAATAAACCAAGTGGCATGTCAGTCCACGTAGGGAGCACGGTGAGAATGGGTGTCATCGAAGCCATGCGGCATATGTATCCCAAGCTGGTGCATCTGGAACTTGCACATCGATTAGATTCAGAAACTTCCGGGTGTCTCATTCTTGCCAAGAAAAGACGGGTATTGCGCGAGCTCCATGAACTAATGCGTGCGGGAGAAGTCACCAAGCTCTATTGGGCGCTTACTAAAGGGAAATGGAAAAAAAGCGAGCTGCTAGTCGATATGCCTCTGCATAAGCATTATGAAGAGGGGGGCAAACATGTAGTGAAGGTAGACCAAAAAGGAAAGTCTGCCATGACAGGCTTTCGTTCCTTGATGATATTTAAGCAGGCAGCCTTGATGGAGGCCAAGCTTTATACAGGGCGTACTCATCAAATTAGAGTGCATGCCCAATATCAAGGGCATCCTATTGCGGGTGATGATCGCTATGGTGATAGCGAATTTAATAAACATACTCGAGATTTGGGACTAAAGCGCATGTTTTTACATGCCAGATCCATCGATTTTATTTTGCCTTCTACCGCTCGACGTATTACAGTAGTCGCCCCATTAGATCCAGAATTGGAAATGATTATTAAAAAATTTGAATCTCAGGGGTAAAAGAAGGTGACTATGCAAGCTCAGGGTGAACCATTAGATTTCGATCCATCTGAAAAAACGCCACAACGTGGTATTTATCTTTTACCTAATCTTTTAACGACTGCTGCTTTATTTGCCGGATTCTATTCCATCGTTGCTGCCATGAAAGGTGTTTTTGATGGTGCAGCCATCGCCATTTTTATCGCGATGATTGCTGATGGCTTGGATGGCAGAGTCGCCCGTATGACAAACACGCAAACGCCATTTGGTGCGCAGTATGACAGTTTGTCTGATATGGCCTCATTTGGTGTGGCGCCTGCCTTGGTGCTTTACAGCTGGTCACTTATTCACTTAGGTAAGCTCGGTTGGTTTGCTGCCTTTTTGTATGTAGCGGGAACTGCTTTGCGTTTAGCCCGATTTAATACTCAAGCTCACGATAAGCGCTACTTCCAAGGGTTGCCTTCTCCTTCCGCAGCAGGGCTTATTGCGAGTATGGTATGGTTGGGTGCGAGTTATGGTGTTGAAGGAATATACATCGCTATTCCTGTCGCGGTACTGACTATTTTTGTGGCGGCACTCATGGTAAGCACGATTCGATATTCCAGTTTTAAGTCGGTTGATTTTAAAGGCCGTGTGCCATTTTTGACCATCGTGTTAGCTGTCTTCCTTATTGCTGCTTTATCTCTTTATCCCCCAGAAATGTTATTTGTCTTATTCTTTTGTTATGTGGTATCGGGTCCGATGATGACTCTCTGGAAACTGCGTAAGATGAAAAAACAGCGGCTGTTCGAACATAAAGGGAGCTACAAATAGTTATTCAACCTTTATTGATTTTTAAATCACCGCCTTAATCTTCTTCGAGGAGTAGGGATGCCTTCCCTATCTATAATAACAATACTGTCTGCATTAAATATTTGTAAAAGCGATCTTTTAGATGTTCGCATTAATCCATCACCCAGCAAGTAAGCGCTATCGACCATGGGTATCATGGCGGTGATATGTGCTTTTGGCAGTAACTTAAGAAGAAAGTTTTTTTTCTGCAGCAAAGCCTGCTCAGACTCTCCACCCATTAAACCAACTTGACAGATGTCGTCTTTATCTAAGCCGAGATTTCTTATGCCTTGCTCTAACGAAGTCAATCCTTTTCCGTTCGCCTCATTTGAATCACTATGAATCATAAAACAGTGCGTGTCTGTAACCAGCAGAATGGCCACGCATGTTACTAAATTTTCTGTGTATAAAACATCAGTAGAGCCAACGGGTATGCTTTTACCATTATCATTTCCTTGCTCAACACGCACTCCTGAGATTGGCGTTGGATTAGGCATTTTAGGCACCTTTTTAAGAGGTTACCTGAAGTATAGCCTATGCGAATTGGGTGGCTTAATTAGTTGAATAATCTAGCATTCTGGTAAATTTGCTGCCAATCCCCCTTGTGATGTTTCCTTATAAATAGTCATCATATCTTTTCCAGTTTGTCGCATCGTTGCAATTACTTTATCCAGAGATACGTAGTGTTGGCCGTCCCCTAGTAATGCGAGTCGAGCTGCATTCATGCCTTTAACCGATCCCATGGCGTTTCGCTCAATACAAGGAATTTGTACTAGCCCATTAATTGGGTCGCATGTCATTCCTAAATGGTGTTCCATCGCTATTTCAGCGGCATTTTCAATTTGAGCAAGGCTTCCTCCTAATAATGCGGTCAATGCGCCTGCTGCCATCGAGCTTGCAACGCCTACTTCTCCTTGGCAGCCCACTTCAGCGCCAGAAATGGAGGCGCCTTTTTTATAGAGAATGGCAATGGCTCCTGCTACTAATAAAAAATCGATGGCTTCTTCGGGTTTGGCTTGGGGGTAGAAGGTGAGATAGTAATGCAAGGTGGCGGGAATGATGCCTGCTGCTCCATTCGTAGGGGCGGTGACGACACGTCCGCCTGCTGCATTTTCTTCGTTAACTGCAATAGCATAGAGATTGAGCCATTCCATGCTATCCATGTGGTCTTTTGATGTGGGTTTTCCCTTTACAAGCAATTTTTGGTAGAGGTCAGGGGCGCGACGTTTGATATTTAGTCCGCCTGGTAATATGCCCGGTGAATGACAGCCTTTTTCTATACATTCGTGCATAATTTGCGCAATACGCCTAAGGCGTATTTTAACTTCAGCTTCTGGTCGTAAGCTACATTCATTTGCCATCATCAATTCTTGAATAGTGAGGTGGTTGTTTTCACAAAGATCGAGGAGCTGTTTTGCCGTCGTAAAAGGGTAAGGGAAGTTATTGGCCTCTACTTGATAGGGATGTATCGCTTGCTCTTCCGTTAAAATAAAGCCCCCGCCTATTGAATAATAGATATCGCTATGCAATTTTTCCTGTTTTGCATCATAGACCGTGAACCGTAATCCATTAGTGTGAGCGGGTAAAAGGTCTTTGAAATTAAAAATAAAATCTTGTAAGTAATTAAAGGAAATTTGTTGAGAGCCGTTTAGATTGATGATTTTTTGTTCTATTATTTCGTGAGCTCGGGGGTTGATAGAATCCGGATTGACGCTTTCTGGGTTTTCTCCTTCAAGGCCGGATAAAATAGCATAATCCGTTCCATGGCCTTTGCCAGTGAAAGCAAGGGAGCCGAACAATTCAATGGTAAGCCGATGGACAGGAGAAAGCTTTCCCTCTGCTTTTAGGTTATCAATAAAGGCATTGGCGGCTTTCATGGGCCCTACGGTATGAGAACTCGAGGGGCCGATTCCGATCGAAAAAAGATCAAAAACGCTAATAGTCATGGGAATTAGATCCTTTATTCTTCTGCTTATCTATCAAAATACGGGTGTTAATGGTAATATTTCAATCAGTTCCTTTTCATTACCCTTATCATTACTCAGTGATTTAAATAATGGTTACCTTAACACGAAAAACACTAATAAATACACGGCTTCTAGCGGTGTTATTCCTTGGTTTTGCATCAGGATTGCCTTTGGCACTGATAGGCTCCACCTTGCAGGCCTGGTTTACCGAAGCCCATGTCAGTTTGGCAACCATTGGCGCGATTTCATTAATAGGAATTCCCTATACCCTGAAATTTCTTTGGGCGCCTTTGATGGATTACATTTCTGTGCCGTGGTTAGGTATGCATAAAGGCTGGATATTAGTAACGCAATTAGGATTAGTAATTACGTTGCTTATCCTCGCTAACATGAATCCAAATACCGACGCGAACAGTATGTATGTGGTGGCATTTGCTATCGCGTTTCTTTCCGCTTCTCAAGATGTGGCCATTGATGCCTATCGGATAGATGTTCTTCATGTAAATGAGAGAGGCTTGGGAGCCGCTTACTATATTTTTGCTTATCGAGTAGCGATGCTCATTTCAGGTGGTTTAGCCTTGATTTGCGCCGATTATATTGGCTGGAAGATTACTTATGAAGTAATGGCCATAACACAATTGATTGTCATGATACCTGCCTATAAAGCACCGCGTACCTTAGAAACAAAAACTGTGTCGAAAGATATCTTTAAGTTGGCAATTAGTGCTCTTAAAGATTTATTTCAACGTAAAAGAATTGTCTTTGTATTGTTATTTCTGATGTTTTATAAATTTGGTAATGCGTTAGCTCTACAGTTAATGACAAATTTTCTTTTGCATGGTTTGGGTTTTACCTTAACGGAAATAGGTCTTGCTTATAAAGTAGTAAGTTTAGTGGCAACTATCTCGGGTGCTTTTTTAGGTGGAATCATTTTAACGCGCTGGCCCATTTATAGTGCGTTATTGTTTTTTGGGCTTGCCCAAGCATTCTCTAACCTTACTTTTGTTGTTTTAACCTTAGTAAATAAGCAATTTTTATTAATGGCGGCTTCAATCTTCATTGAAAATTTTTGTAGTGGTTTAAGTACAGCAGCGTTATTAGCTTTTATGATGTCGCTTTGCAATCGGCATTTTAGTGCGACTCAATTTGCTTTGCTTTCTGCCATCGCGATGCTCGGTCATGTCTTTCTGGGGCCTGTGGCTGCTTATTTAGTAAATACCTTAGGATGGACACAGTTTTTTATTTGGTCATTTATATTGAGTTTTCCAGGAATTATTTTTCTGCTGCTACTTAAAGATGAGGTCTCATCCAATGCGCTTATTGTTGCGGAATAATAAATTATTATTAGCCATGCTGTGCATGATTTTTTTGAGCATGGGGTCGATGTTAGTCCATGCGGGGGAAAGTAGCTTAGTCGATCGTCTCCAATTGGTCACAAAACAAATTGATTTATTAAAAAGTCGCTATGGTCAGGCGCAGCAAGAATTATTAGATTTGCAAAAACAACATGATATTCAGATTTCGCAGTTGGTACTTGAGAAAGCAAGTAAAAAAGTTGTAGATAAGGCCGCATTAGATATTTTAGTGGCCCAATCCAATCTTGATAGCATCACTATTGAATTAGAAGATACGCAGCAAACAATTAGTTGGTTAGAAAAAAATATTCAAGAAATTGAGAACCAATTAAACGTGCTAGGCATGTTTGGTTTGAAAGTGGCGCAGAATGAATTGGCTAATGTCCGAGAGTATCGTTCGGATCTCGATTTTCAGCGACAGTTACTAAAATTAGAGAAAGTGCGTGTCCAATATTTGCAGGATTTAAAAACGACCGCTACCAACTCGCTGCAATTGAAAAAAGAAATTAATGTGCGTCTTAGCACTCAATTAAAGACGTATCGTTTACTAAATATCAAACAGCAACAGATTCAGGAGGAATTTTCTTATCAGGTATTGCAAAATAGTTGGCTGCAAAAATTAAATGGATTATATGCTCATATTAATCAACTAGATCCCACCAAATCGAAAGAGGCGTATTTAGCAGCAGAGCGGGATATTTTTTATGCTAATGAAAATGCTAATTACGCTTATACACAATCATTAATTGCACGTTATAAAGATCAAATACAGCAAATGAAGTTAACGGTGTTAAAGGTTAACTCAATTAGTCTTTTGAATGAAATTAGTAATCAAGTGCTAGCATTGATTAAGCACATTACTCATCTAGATACGGTATTGATATCAAGAGCGGGTATTTTAGAGAAACACATTACTTATTTATCTCAAAGAAAGAGTGGGGATGAGGCAACACAAACGTATGTTGAGAAATTAACAACGCTTAGAAATCAATACAAACAAGCTGATGCTGGTTTAATGAAGCTAAATGCAGGCTTAATCGAGTTTCGCGTCAGTCTTGATAAGGCATTGCAAGTGGAATTGTCATCGCGCCAAGGTTTTCCAACATTTGGTTTTAAAATGTTATTAGATTTAGGTAAAGAGATGTTGCTAGTGCCAACGCTAACATTCAATGTGATTAAAAGCTTGAGTGGGAATATTGTGCGTGGGATCGAAATAACGACTGCTAGTGCCTGGGGCATTTTTGCATTTGCAGAATTATTCTTGCTTTGTACGTTTTTCTTTTTGCAAAAATTAATATCCAAGGCTTTGGATCAGCCTTCGGAATGGCGGAAAAAAATTAATTCAAAATGGTTAAGCTTGCAGTGGCTACATCGGAATTTTTTTGAAATTATGGTGATTGGCAACATGATGGGCGTCATGTGGTTTTTTGATGTGCCTCCTCAAAATTATGTCTTTATCATCTATTTGGCATTTGTTTGGTTAATCTTTAAAAGTATTATGACCATTTTGCGCGCCTGTTTAGTAGAGACGGCTCATGATGTTGCAGGTCATGACGTGAAATTATACCGGCGTCTGAAATGGATTATATTAGTTGGTGGCGTCATTACAGCGTTAACCGTTTTTGCTCATCGTTTGCCTTTGATTTATGAATTAAAAACATTATGTGATCGCTTGTTTTTATTTTTTCTTATGGTTATATCACTCCTCGTGCTTCGTTCCTGGCATGTTGTTCCTCATTTGGTTTTATCTCATATGGAATCGCGTCATCCTTATTTAGAAAAAAGTGTACGGTTTATTGGGTTTTTAGTGCCGACTCTCATCCTTGGGAATTCTATCATTGGATTATTTGGCTACGTTAATTTAGTGATGACTATTTCGGGATACGAAGGTGTTTTTCTCATTGTCCTAATTGGTTATCTCGCTCTTCGTGGGCTGCTAGCCGATGGAATGGAGCAGTTGTCGTACTTAGTGATAAGACATGTAAATAATGGTTGGTTATGGACTGAGGCTTTTTTAAAACCCATTCATAAGGTATTACGTATTACCTTGGTTTTAGTTGCTTGGTCAGTTTTATTTTTACTCTACGGTTGGGATAAGCAATCACCCATTGTCGAGCGAATGAATGGACTATTACATTATAAACTAATCAATGCGCTCAATACGACTATCACACCTATTGGTATTATTGAATTATGTGTGGTGATCTCTGTCTTTTATTGGACAGCCAGATGGACACGGGAATTTGTTTATAGACTATTGCAATCTCGAACTAAAGATATGGGGATTCGTAATAGCATCGCTATTTTAAGTCAGTATAGCGTGGTCGTTTTGGGTGCTTTTATTTGCTTAAGGGTGCTAGGTATTGACTTACGTGCTCTGACATTTGTTTTAACAGCGTTTGCATTTGGAGTAGGCTTAGGGTTGCGTGATCTTGCTAATAACTTTGCATGTGGATTTTTAATTTTACTAGAGCGCCCCTTACGAGTGGGCGATATTGTGAATATCGATAATATTGAGGGAGAGGTGACCCATATTGGTAGCCGTGCAATCACGGTAAGAACTTGGGACTACATGGATCTTGTTGTGCCAAATACTGAGATATTTAATAAGTCATTTACAAACTGGACTTTCAAAGACAACATCGTAAGAAGTGTCGTCTCTGTTAAAATCTCTCGCCAAGATAATCCACATGATGTCAGAGTCATTATTTATAATGTGTTAACAGCGCATGAGAGTGTGCTTAAAGAGCCGCAACCAGAAGTGTTTCTGCGCGAGATGGATAATGTCACTATGAATTTTGAAATTCGTTACTATGTGAACATTCGCCAAATCAAATCCAGAACAAGTGTCGTTTCAGATGTATTAATGAGTATCTGGGATACGTTTGGGGAGCATGGTATTAAGCCGCCTTATCCACAACAAGAAATTCTTATTCGTCGAGGTGAATTGCCGGTTACCATTGCCTCTTAAATTAATAATTTCTGATAGGCAATCACTTTCGCTTTAATATCTTGATCAGTCTGACTGATCTCAATTACCCCATCGCCTCCAATAGAGGCTGCGAGATTTTTTATCATGAAATCAAGCGTATCGTTTGGACGCTTTTTTCCTAAGAGATTATATTTCGACACGGTAGCAATACCGATGACACGGTAAGCAGCATTAGGTTTGTTATCGTCATTATATAGGGAAACGGATTGAGGGTTTTTTGCAGGATAAGTGTCATGAGTAAGGGGGGTAACGGTTTCTTGGTTAATCCTATGCGTGGCACTACAACTCGTTAATATAGTGATCATGGTCAGAGTGACTAAACGGATGATTGATCTCATTACATCGTCCTTTAAAGATATCCTTGATGGGTTTCATCCTATTGGATTGATCGAATAAAGACAAGCCACTATCATCGTTTTCTATTGCCATTCTTTCCATATCCGGCATAAT
>Ga0207085_1024_pt1 | contig 24939 bp, 14 predicted proteins | sample Alteio_BWMinHeat_53_FD_153542 | JGI IMG/M metagenome (GOLD analysis project Ga0207085, IMG submission 153542) | Enriched cells from forest soil in Barre Woods Harvard Forest LTER site, Petersham, Massachusetts, United States -... | ecosystem: Environmental > Terrestrial > Soil > Temperate forest >...
GTGGGCGCGGTCGGCGTCAGCGGCGGCTCGGGTGAGCAAGACCATGCCGTGGCCGAAGCCGGTGTCGCGGCGTTCTAACCGGGCGGTGATAATCCGGTGGTGTAAAACCAGATTACATTCCGGTAGTCTGCAGACGTCGTCTACTGGCGGCGCAATGGCTGGGAAATGCTGCTGGCTCCACTCTTGCTGATCCTCGCCAGAATCGGTTTGCGCGTGTGCTTGGAATCTTCCCGAATTCGGCGCGGTGGTCACCGGCCACAGCCAGCAAGCAGGGTCCCGCTCTACTGCGCCACCCGAGTAGTCCTACTGTCGACCGGATGTCGGCGTGAAGACTATATTTGGACTCGCGAAGCAGTAACCGCGAAGTAAGTCGCTCTAGATCATCGGCTAAGAAACTGGCGGCTCAGTTGCAACAGTTGGAATTGATTGCGGGAGCACACGATGGCGAATGCAAATGGGGGCTCGTTGGTTAGCGAGGGCGCAGTAGTTGTCACTCTGGGACTGCGCTGTGCCATGAGCCTGCCGGTTGCTGTGACCATCAGCGGCATCGATTCCCTTGACGTGTTGCATCAGAATCTCCAGGTCGCGCGCGATTTCAGCCGCTAAGCTCGGCCCAGATGCAGAGCTTGCGAGAAGCGTGCGAATTCGATGCGTCGGATGGTCACTTGGAGCTGTTCAAAACAACCAAGAAATATGACGGCGACCTGGGACGCGAGATGCACGGCTTTCCATCGAGCGCGGCACTTCCCCTTTGAAGCTTGCGGAGCGAATCTTTCCGCGCTTCGGATGCTGGAGCAGGAAGGGCTGCAGCAAAAAGAAGCGTTGCTGAGCGCGACGAGGAGCTCAGCTCTTCACAAGTCGATACGAGGCCGGTGTCGACCCCTACCTTCAGTCAGGTCATCTCCGCCCAACCGACCACACACTCGGAGCGCCACATGAGGTCGCTTTCTCCCTTTTGCGGCTCTCACGATTCGATATCGTTGTACTGATAGCCGTGGCCTTTCACTGTGCCGATTACCCAAGCGTTGCCGCCCAGTTTTCTGCGAAGGCCTCGAACGACCACATCGACAACATTGCTTCCGCCGAAAGGCTGCTTCCAAACTTCACGCAGCAATTCGTCGCGTGTCACCACGCTGCCGGGACGCTGTGACAAGTAAGCCATCAACTCGAACTCCAGTTTTGTGAGATTGAACCGGCCGCCGTCGCGGGTTGCTAACTGCCGGCGGGAGACATCAAGCTCGACCTGAGGTCTCGAAGAACCAACCGACTCCCGCGAAAGGTCGCTGCCGACGAACTCCAACATCCAATGCATCGGACCCTGTGGCCCAAACGGAAGCACGGCGGTGTGAATGCGCGTCGTCTTTATCGCGCGGCGACAAGGACGAGCTAATCACCGCCCTTCGAGTGCCTGAAAGTGCCGGATTCGCAACAGACGCGCGAATGACTTCGCGAGCGTCCCCACCCGGCAAGTTGTAATCCAACAGGAGCAGATCCGGAACGTTCGGATCGTCGATGGCATAACCTGATACTTTCCGCAACGCCGCGTCTATGGTTTCGCAGTGCGTCAATTCATACGGAGCATTCGCCGCACGCAAAGACTCTTCGATAAGCAGAACATCTCCTGGGTTGTCTTCGACCAGCAGAATCTTGTAGAGAGGCTGCCTCACGCGACCCTGTCTTGCGGAAGAGAAAAATGGAATGTGGATTCCTGGCCGGGAACAGAATCCACCCAAATACGTCCGCCAAGCCTTTCTACAGCCGCTTTGCAGATGGCCAGCCCGATCCCGGTACCCGCATAATTGCGGCCGTGCAGTCGCTTAAAAACGTTGAAAACGTACTCCCTATGTTGCGGTTCGATACCGATTCCGTTATCGCTTACAGAGAAGATGTACGATTTGCCCTCGCGCTTGCTGGTTATGGCGATCTTCGGTGATCGCACGTCCGCTCTATATTTAATGGCATTGCCGATTAAATTTTGAAAAAGTTGGACGAGCAGGATCTCGATCGATTGAATGCGAGGCAGCGGATCACAAGCAATTTCAGCCTTCGTCTCCTCGATGGCGCCTTCGAGGTTAGCCAACACCGTTTGCACAACGGCGTTGCAGTCGACCTGTGTCCACGGTTCGTCACCGGATTCACTGATGTAAATATATTCGCGGAGAGCCCCGAGTAGACTCTGCAAGCGCCGGCCGTTTTCCTCCACACAGATCAACATGTCGCGCTCTTTGTTGGTAAGCTTTTCGAGTGCGGTTTTTCCGAGCCATTGCGAGTAAGCTAGCACCATCCGTGTCGGCTCTTGTAAGTCGTGGCTGGCGGCCCAGGCAAACTGCCGAAGCGCGTCGTTCGATCGCATAAGATCGGCCGTGCGCTCTATCACTCGCTTCTCCAACTCCGCATTAATGCGAAGAATCCGGTCCTCCGCTTGGACTTGCTCCGTGGCATCGCGAATTGCCGTCGTTATGAATCTGCCGTCCGCCTCGAACGGACTGGTCGTGATCTGAACCGGGAAGCCCGACCCGTCGCGTCGCGATCCCCTCAATCGCACTTCGGAAACGGCAGAACCGTTTGACAACGTGTTCTCTCCCACCGCGTTCGAATTCCAGGCTGAAATCAATGAGCTGATATTCGCTCCGAGTAGCTGCTCTCGCTCATAGCCGAATAACGAATCGGTCCGCGAGTTTGCCAGTTGGATCACACCCTTTTCGTCGGTGATCACCATCGCGTCCGGTGCAGCTTCCAGAACCGCACGGAACTTCTGCTCTGTTCGTTCCACCGCCTGTGTTTTGCGGCGGAGTAACTGTTCTTTACGTGAAAGTTCAACGAAGACGGCTACCTTGCTCTGCAGGACCTCCGGGACGATCGGCTTAAACAGAAAGTCGACCGCCCCGAGATCGTATCCCCGAAATAACTGCTCGTCACTTCTATAGCCGGTAAGAAAGAGGATGGGTGTGTGGCTGGAGCGTTTGCGCGCGCGAATTAACTCGGCAGTCTCAAACCCATCCATCTCCGGCATTCGAACATCCAGGAGCATGGCTGCAAAATCGTGGTCGAGACACAAGCGCAATGCTTCGAGACCGGAGGAAGCCAGCATGAGCTCTTGCCCAAGCGGCTCTAACACCGCCTGCAACGCAAGCAAATTGTCCCGGTCATCGTCCACTAACAGAAGCTTTGCGCGTTCCTGGGGCGGGTCCGAAGCAGGCTCGGAAAAACTTTGCGTCGTCATCGCCGCGGAAGTCATTCGATGTTCTTTCCACTCTCATCCAGAGCGTTGATACTCACCTGATTATGTTCCAGAACTCGAGCCAGCCAAACCCGCATCGTCGAGAAGAGATGGTCCAAATCGACGGGCTTGGTCACGTAGTCGGACGCGCCTGCCTGCAAGCATTTTTCCCGGTCACCCTTCATCGCTTTAGCCGTCAGGGCAATAATGGGCAGGGCTTCGAAAGCGCGCAGTTTGCGAATCGCCCTGGTTGTTTCGTAGCCATCCATTCCCGGCATCATGATGTCCATCAGGACCAAGTCTATATCGGAATTGCCTTCGAGAACTTCCAGTCCTTTTTGCCCGTTTTCGGCGTGAAAAACATCGATATCTTTTTGTTCCAACACGCTGGTGAGAGCAAAAATATTTCGCAAATCGTCGTCGATCACCAGCACTTTACGTCCTGCCAGCATCGGGTCTTTCTGCCGGATGTCCACCAGAACGTGTCTTTGCTGCTCCGACAGCGCATCGTCCGCGCGGTGCAACAGCAGCGTGGATTCTTCAAGAAGCCGTTCGAGCGAAGGAGCGTACCGCACCAGACTGGTTCGACCAAGACGATTTAGCTCCGCAGCTTGCGCCGAGTTCAGTTTCCGCGTGCCGAACACGAGAAATGGAGGAGCAACGGGAGAAGATGTGCGCTGGACGTGCTCTATCAAATCGACGCCTATTCGGTCCGACAAAACCCAGTCCAAAATGACGGCATCAAATGACTCTCCCGCCACCACCCCGATCGCTTCGGAAGTAGAAGATGCGTGAACGAAGCGGATATCCGGACCGCCAATGAACGCTTCCACTTCAGTCCGCAGCGGCTCCGTGTGTGTCACGATCAAAACGTTTCTTGTGCGGCTTTCGACTGAATTTCCAATCGCGTCGAATGTTTGCTGAAGGGTGTTGGCGCCAGCTTCCTTCAACACGCAGTTTATGGCGCCGAGCAAATATCCCCTTCGGTTGTCGTCCTGTCCTGAGATGACATGCACTGGAATATGCCTTGTAGCCGGGTCGTGCTTCAGATAATCCAGCACAGTCCAGCCGCGCATGTCCGGCAGCTGGACATCGAGAGAAATGGCCGCGGGCCGAAATTCCCGTGCCATGTTAATGGCTGTAATGCCGCGCAACGCGATCAGCGCCTTCAATCCGTGTTTATGCGCAAGGTCCACCATAATGCGCGCAAACGTAATGTCGTCTTCGACGATCAGAAGCACCCGGTCTCCGGCCTGGATGACGTTGCGATCGTCATCTACAACCAAATCGCGGTCTGACAACCAGTTCGGAATGGCGAGCGCCCCGTGCTCAAACCGATTGTCCGCGTCGCGCGTCATCCAAACGCGCATCACCGAAAAGAGATGGTCTAAATCCACGGGCTTCGCAACATAGTCCGACGCGCCTGCCTGCAAGCATTTATCGCGGTCGCCTTTCATCGCCTTTGCGGTCAGCGCGATGATCGGCAGGCTCTTGAATTCCGGAATGTGCCGGATCGCCAGTGTCGTCTCATATCCGTCCATCTCCGGCATCATGATATCCAGAAGGACGATGTCGATGTGCGGTGTGTTCTTCAGCAGCTCTATTCCGGTTCGGCCGTTTTCTGCGTGCAGAACCTTGAGCTTGTGCTGCTCCAGCACGCTGGTCAAGGCGAAAATATTTCGCACGTCGTCGTCGATCACCAGCACTTTCTTGCCTGCCAGCCGCGGGTCTGTTTCACGAACTTCGGCCAACAACTGCCTTTGACGCTCGGACAACTTGCGCTCATCCCGATGCAGAAGGCAGGAAGTCTCATCCAGAATTCGTTCGATAGTCGGCGCATATCGGACAGCGCTAGCTCGTGCGCAGCTGTGAATTTCCGCAATCTGCTCCTCGGAAAGCTTCTGCATACCGGATACGACGATTGGTGGAATTCGAGGCGCCAGCTTGCCCTGCACGCTTTGGATGAACTCGATTCCCGTTCCGTCCGGCGCGACCCAGTCCAGCACGATGGCATCTAGATACTGTCGTTCAATCACCTCCATCGCTGTGGTGATATCCGGCACATTCACGATCTCGACGTCATCACCCGCAACTAAATCCTGGATGTCTGCGCGGCGAACTTCGTTCTCCGCAATTAAGAGCAAACGCCTGGTGCGCGGCTCCATAGAGTGATGAATAATCTCGAACGCTTCTTCAAGCGATTCCTTCCCGGACCCTTTTGGAACGCAACTCATCGCGCCCAGTGCAAATCCGCGCCGATTCTCTTCATGACCGGAGAGAACATGTACCGGAATATGTGATGTCGCCGGGTCGTGTTTCAACCTGTCAAGCAATGTCCAACCGCTCATATCGGGGAGTCTTACGTCCAAGGTAATGGCCCCGGGTTGAAACTCTTTCGCAAGTGAGATCGCCGTACTGCCGCGCAGCGCTACCAGCGCTTTCAAATCTCGTTCGTGCGCAATGTCCAGCATGATGCGGGCGAACGTCGGATCGTCTTCGACGATCAGCAAGATGCGGTCGCCGTGAGCAACGATGTTCCGGTCATCGTCGATCTCCAGGTCTTCCACCTCAACCGAACTCGGGGAAGGAAGAATGAGATCCACTCGCGACGTGGGATGACTCTCCGCCACCTTGCGGATCGCCGCCGTGTCCACCGCATCCAGCTTGGGTGCCGGCGATATATAAGCCTGGGGCAGATGCAGCGTAAACGTGCTGCCCCGCCCCAGGTTGCTCTGCAATCGGATCTCGCCGCCCAGCAGCCGCGCCAATTCCCGGCTGATGGAGAGGCCCAATCCGGTTCCGCCATACTTGCGGCTTGTGGTGCCATCCGCTTGCTGGAAGGCTTCAAAGATGATGCGCTGTTTCTCCGGTGCGATTCCGATCCCGGTGTCCGTAACAGAGAACGCAATTACGCTTTTTGCCCGGTTCAACACTGGATGAGTACCGCTCCAGCCGGTGCTGACCCGCTCCAAACGCAACCGCACCGAACCCTGCTCCGTGAATTTCAAGGCGTTTGAGAGCAGATTTTTCAGCACCTGCTGCAACCGCTTGGCATCGGTGCGGATCGCGTCGGAAGCGAGCTGCGGATCCACATCCACGCTGAAGTCCAGCCCCTTGCCGTCGGCTACGTGCCGGAACGTTCGCGTGCAGTAGTCTTGCAGTTCGGTGAAGCGTATGTTCCCGACCTCGACGTCCATCTTGCCGGATTCGATCTTCGACAAATCCAGAATGTCGTTGATCAGTGCCAGAAGGTCGGTTCCCGACGAGTGGATGGTCTCTGCGAACTTCACCTGTTTCAGATTCAGATTTCCTTCGGTGTTATCCGCCAGGACACGCGCCAGAATTAAAAGGTTGTTCAACGGCGTCCGAAGCTCGTGCGACATATTCGCCAGAAACTCGCTCTTGTACTTCGAAGTCAACGCCAGTTGCTCCGCTTTTTCCTCCAGCGCCTGTTTGGCTTGCTCGATCTCGCGGTTCTTGGCTTCCACTTCGGTATTTTGCTCAGCCAGAAGCTGCGCTTTCTCCTGCAGCTGAGCATTCGTTTTCTGCAGCTCTTCCGCAAGCGCCTGGCTCTGTTGCAGCAGCTGCTCCGTCCGCATCGTCGCCGCAATCGTATTCAATACGATGCCCATGGTTTCGGTCAGCTGGTCGAGGAAGGCCAGATTAACATCGGAGAGATTTTGGAACGAAGCCAACTCGACCACTGCCTTCACCTCGCGCTGGAAGAGCACCGGTAGCACGACAACTGTCAACGGAGTCGAAGAGCCCAGGCTGGAACTGATCTTGATGTAATCCTGCGGTACATCGCGCATCAGAATGCGCTGTTTCTCTCTTGCACACTGGCCGACCAATCCCTGTCCGATCTTGAACTGAGTTGGTACATTGTCGCGGTCGTCGTAGGCATAACCCGCCATGAACTTCAGGATCGGCTCGCCATCGGCTTCCTCTGCGATATAGAAAGTGCTGCGTTGCGCGCTTACTAATGGGGTCAACTCGGAAAGCAGCAGTTCCGCCACCGTAAGCAGGTCGCGTTGCCCCTGCACCATGCGCGTGAATTTGGCGATATTCGTTTTCAGCCAGTCCTGGTCGGTATTCTTGCGGGTTGTTTCCGCCAGATTGCCGATCATTTCATTGATGTTTTCCTTGAGTGCGGCGACTTCCCCTTCGGCCTGCACTGTAATCGAACGGGTCAAATCGCCCTTCGTGACTGCCGTTGCCACTTCCGCAATCGCGCGGACCTGCGTTGTCAGGTTGGCTGCCAGCTGATTCACGTTGTCGGTAAGGTCGCGCCACAATCCCGCTGCGCCGGGCACGCGCGCCTGCCCTCCCAGCTTGCCTTCGATTCCGACTTCGCGCGCTACGTTCGTCACCTGATCTGCGAAGGTCGCCAGCGTGTCGATCATCGCGTTGATCGTGTCCGCCAGTTCGGCGATCTCGCCCTTTGTTTCCAGAACCAACTTACGTTCCAGGTCTCCGTTCGCCACCGCCGTCACCACTTTCGCGATTCCGCGAACCTGTGTCGTCAGGTTGGCTGCCATCAGGTTTACGCTGTCGGTCAGATCCTTCCATGTGCCCGCCACGCCGCGCACTTCCGCCTGCCCGCCGAGCTTGCCTTCCGTGCCGACCTCTCGCGCCACACGAGTTACCTCGCTCGCAAAGGAGTTCAACTGGTCGACCATCGTGTTGATCGTGTTCTTCAGTTCAAGGATTTCGCCACGCACGTCCACCGTGATCTTGCGCGACAGGTCGCCCATTGCAACAGCAGTTGTCACTTGCGCGATATTGCGTACCTGATTCGTCAGGTTCGACGCCATGGAATTGACCGATTCCGTGAGGTCCTTCCACGTACCGGCAACACCATAGACATCGGCCTGTCCGCCGAGCTTGCCTTCCGTTCCCACCTCGCGCGCCACTCGCGTCACCTCGCTGGCGAACGAGCTCAACTGATCCACCATCGTGTTGATGGTTTCTTTCAGGGCGAGGATTTCGCCGCGCGCGTCCACCGTAATCTTGCGAGAAAGGTCGCCTTTCGCGACCGCTGTCGTGACATCCGCGATATTGCGAACTTGCGCGGTTAGGTTCGAACCCATCGAGTTAACGGACTCCGTCAAGTCTTTCCATGTACCCGCGACACCGCGAACGTCGGCCTGGCCTCCCAGTTTGCCTTCGGTGCCTACTTCGCGCGCCACGCGTGTCACCTCGGAAGCGAACGCGTTCAATTGGTCAACCATCGTGTTGATGGTGTTTTTCAGCTCTTGAATCTCGCCGCGTGCATCTACGGTGATTTTGGTAGTCAGATCGCCCTTGGCAACCGCTGTCGTGACACCGGCAATATTGCGCACCTGATTGGTCAGATTCGACGCCATCGAATTAACCGAGTCGGTCAGATCTTTCCATGTGCCGGCAACGCCGCGGACATCGGCCTGCCCGCCGAGCTTTCCTTCGGTGCCCACCTCGCGCGCCACGCGCGTTACTTCACTGGCAAACGAGCTGAGCTGATCCACCATAATGTTGATGGTGTTTTTTAGCTCCAGAATCTCGCCGCGTGCATCGACCGTAATGTTGCGTGAGAGATCGCCTTTGGCCACCGCCGTAGTGACGTCGGCGATGTTGCGCACCTGGTTGGTCAGGTTCGACGCCATGAAGTTCACGGACTCGGTGAGATCGCGCCACGTGCCGGCGACGCCGCGCACGTCCGCCTGGCCGCCCAGCCTCCCTTCGGTGCCGACTTCGCGCGCCACGCGCGTCACTTCACTGGCAAAGGCGTTAAGCTGATCCACCATTGTGTTGATGGTGTTCTTCAGTTCCAGAATCTCGCCGCGCACGTCCACTGTGATCTTGCGCGATAGATCGCCGCGTGCGACTGCAGTCGTCACTTCCGCAATATTGCGCACCTGGGCCGTTAGATTGCCTGCCATCGAGTTGACGGATTCTGTGAGATCCCTCCAGGTGCCCGCCACACCTTTCACATCGGCCTGGCCGCCGAGCTTGCCTTCGGTGCCCACCTCGCGCGCCACGCGCGTTACTTCGCTGGCGAATGAGCTCAACTGATCGACCATCGTGTTGATCGTATTTTTGAGTTCCAGAATCTCGCCGCGCACCTCCACCGTGATCGTGCGCGAAAGATCGCCGCGCGCAACCGCCGTCGTCACTTCCGCGATGTTTCGGACCTGGTTGGTTAGATTCGAAGCCATCGAGTTGACCGAATCCGTCAGATCCTTCCACACACCGCCGACGCCTCGGACGTCGGCTTGACCACCCAGCTTGCCTTCCGTGCCGACTTCGCGGGCCACGCGCGTCACCTCACTCGCAAACGAGCTCAACTGATCCACCATCGTGTTGATCGTGTTCTTCAGCTCAAGAATTTCGCCGCGCACGTCGACCGTAATCTTGCGTGACAAATCCCCATTAGCGACGGCAGTCGTCACTTCCGCGATATTGCGCACTTGCGCCGTGAGATTACCCGCCATCGAGTTGACGGAGTCCGTCAGATCCTTCCAAACACCGCCGACTCCTTTCACCTGCGCCTGGCCGCCCAGTTCTCCCTCCGTACCCACTTCGCGCGCCACGCGCGTCACTTCGGAAGCAAATGCGTTCAACTGATCCACCATCGTGTTGATCGTATTTTTCAGCTCCAGAATTTCGCCGCGCACGTCGACCGTAATCTTGCGTGACAAATCCCCATTAGCGACGGCAGTCGTCACTTCCGCGATATTGCGCACTTGGGCGGTTAGATTGCCGCCCATTGAATTCACCGAATCGGTCAGGTCTTTCCACACGCCGCCCACGCCTTTGACAACCGCCTGGCCGCCCAACTTGCCTTCCGTTCCCACTTCGCGGGCCACGCGCGTCACTTCGCTCGCGAACGAGCTAAGCTGATCCACCATCGTGTTGATCGTGTTCTTCAGTTCAAGAATCTCGCCCAGCACGTCCACAGTGATCTTGCGAGAGAGATCGCCGTTTGCCACCGCGGTCGTGACCTCCGCAATGTTTCTGACTTGTGCAGTCAGATTGCCCGCCATCGAGTTCACCGAATCCGTCAGGTCTTTCCATACGCCGCCCACGCCTTTGACAACCGCCTGGCCGCCCAGCTTGCCTTCCGTTCCCACTTCACGCGCCACCCGCGTCACTTCGCTGGCAAACGAGCTGAGCTGATCCACCATGGTGTTGATCGTGTCTTTCAGCTCCAGAATTTCGCCTTGCACGTTGACCGTAATCTTGCGCGAAAGGTCGCCACGTGCAACCGCAGTCGTCACTTCTGCGATGTTTCGAACTTGCCCAGTAAGATTACCGGCCATCAGATTAACGGAATCTGTCAGATCTTTCCAGGTGCCAGCCACACCGCGCACTTCCGCCTGTCCGCCCAACTTACCTTCCGTTCCCACTTCGCGGGCCACGCGCGTCACTTCGCTTGCGAACGAGCTGAGCTGATCCACCATCGTGTTGATCGTGTTCTTCAGCTCAAGAATTTCACCCTGGACGTTCACCGTAATCTTGCGCGAGAGATCGCCGGTTGCAACCGCCGTTGTCACTTCCGCGATATTTCGAACCTGGGCAGTCAGGTTGGAAGCCATCGAGTTTACCGAATCCGTCAAATCCTTCCACGTGCCTGCCACACCCGTCACCACCGCCTGACCGCCGAGTTTTCCATCCGTGCCGACCTCGCGCGCCACGCGCGTTACCTCACTGGCAAACGAGCCCAGTTGATCGACCATGGTGTTGATCGTGTTTTTTAATTCAAGGATTTCGCCCTGCACATTTACAGTGATTTTGCGAGACAGGTCGCCGCGCGCGACCGCGGTGGTTACTTCCGCGATGTTCCGCACCTGATTCGTGAGGTTAGAAGCCATCGAATTAACCGAGTCGGTCAGATCCTTCCAGGTGCCGGCCACGCCCGTTACCACCGCTTGCCCGCCCAGCTTGCCATCGGTACCGACCTCGCGCGCGACGCGCGTTACCTCGCTGGCAAATGAGTTGAGCTGATCGACCATGGTGTTGACCACGCGCGCCGTCCTCACAAACTCGCCCTTCAGCGGCCGGCCCTCCACCTGCAGCGACATCTTTTGCGAGAGATCGCCCTGCGCTACCGCCCCGATCACGCGCGCGATTTCCGTGGAAGGTTGCACCAAGTCGGTAATCAGGCTATTCACCGAGTCCACGCATGAGCCCCAATCGCCGTGCCCGGCGGACAAGGACGCTCGCTGGCTGATTTTCCCCTCTTTTCCCACGGCGGTGCTGACCCGCGTGAGTTCGCCGGCCATATTCTCGTTCAGTTCGAAAATGTCGTTCAACGTATCGACAATTTTCCCGGCCAAACCGGTCTGGTTGACGGGAAGGCGAACGCTGAAGTCGCCTTTCTTAAACGCAACCAGCGCTGTGAGGACCTCGTTCGCGTCGATGACGTCGGTCAGGGGTATGGTCTTAGGCATGTGTCTCCCGGCTTACAATAGTGACGGAAAATTTAAAATTAGACCCTTCCTGTGGAAGAGTGTGTCCTGAAATTATTGGTCTAACTGTCATTTTATGGGCTAATGCTTCGGTGTCGGTTCTAAGTGATATGCTCTGTCCGTTCCGCAGCGATTTGAGGTCGCTGGCGGGAATGTTTCAACAATTGTGTCGACAATCGCCGTTGTAGTTTGGGAGATCTAACATGGCATTCTTGTCGTTCCTGGACCGTGAACGGTCTATCGCGCAACCTGGTTACAGCCGCTGGTTAGTTCCGCCTGCGGCGTTGGCGATTCATCTTTGCATCGGCCAGGTGTATGCATTCAGTGTCTTCAAAATTCCCCTGACACAAGCGATCGGAATAACGAAATCCGTTCCAGGCGATTGGACCCAGTCGCAACTGGCGTGGATCTTTTCGCTCGCCATCGTGATGCTCGGCCTTTCCGCGGCGGTTTTCGGGAAATGGCTCGAGCATGCCGGGCCCAGAAAGGCAATGTTCGCGTCCGCAACCTGCTTCGCACTTGGCTTTTTCATCTCGTACTTCGGCGTCATCTCGCATCAACTATGGCTAATCTACTTCGGATACGGTTTCGTTGGGGGCATCGGACTTGGCCTTGGCTACATCTCGCCTGTTTCCACCCTCATCAAATGGTTTCCCGATCGCCCCGGCCTCGCTACCGGGATGGCCATCATGGGCTTCGGCGGCGGCGCCATGATCGGCTCACCGCTCGCCATCAAACTCATGGCGTATTTCCGCACGCCAGGCGATGTCGGAGTCGCACCGGCTTTCCTCGCAATGGGTGCGCTGTACTTTCTCCTGATGATGTTTGGCGTCTTTACGATCCGTGTGCCCAGAGACGGGTGGAAACCGGAGACCTGGATCGCGGCAGCGAAGCCTCAGAAACTGATTACGAGTCATAACGTCGAGGTCAACACAGCTTTTACGACGGTACAGTTCTGGCTCCTATGGATCGTCCTTTGCACCAACGTAACTGCGGGAATTGGCATTCTGGAGCAAGCTTCTCCCATGATTCAGGAGCTATTCAAGGGATCCATCGGTCCGGTTGCGGCTGGAGGTTTCGTCGGACTGCTTAGCTTGTTTAATATGGCGGGGCGATTCTTCTGGGCGTCCACGTCCGACTTTATTGGAAGAAGGCCCACTTACTTTATCTTTTTCACGGTCGGAGCTGTGCTCTATTACCTTTTGCCTAAGACCGGAGCAGATTATCTGAACAGCGTGACTTTGTTCGTCGGCATCTCTGCCGTGCTGTTGAGCATGTATGGCGGCGGTTTTGCAACCATTCCCGCCTATTTGAGGGACTTATTCGGCACTTATCATGTCAGCGCAATTCACGGCCGTCTGCTGACGGCGTGGTCGGTGGCCGGTGTGCTCGGGCCCGTAATGGTGAACTATATGCGAGAGTATGCAATCGCCCGCGGCGCCGATAAAGCGAGCGCCTATCAGACCGTCCTGCGCATCATGGCGGCCCTGCTTGTCATTGGTTTCGTTGCCAACTTACTCGTTCGCCCGGTAAGTGAGAAGTATTGGCTCCCCGAAGAGAAGAAGCCCATCGAGCAAATGGCTTGAATCGAAAGGATTCCTATGACGGAAAATGTCAAAAAGTCGTCCGCCGCCGCTATTCTTCTGGCTTGGCTGCTCGTCGGCATCCCGCTCGGATGGGGCGTATACAACACTCTTCTGAATTCACTGAAGTTATTTCAGGCCACGCCCGCGCCAACTGCGGCCGCAAAATAATTGCTGGGTCAAGTCATTGGGCATCGCGATCAACTTGCGCCCTGTCGCGAGCGTGGTGCGCGGCCAACAATCTCGAGATAAGCACCGCCAGATACAACACACCGAGTATTGACTCGATAACGGAAACGGAACGCGCTTGGTCGGAAATCGGAATGATTCCGGCCGCCCCCAAACAAGTTAGGTTGGCGAAACTGTAGTAAATGAAATCGAATCGATCCGGAACACTATGCGGGTTAAGGCCCGGATCGAGATAGAAAGCGTGGGGCTGCACCGCAAGCAGCATGGCGTAGAGATTTGAAAAGCTGAATCCGACCAAAAGGTAGACGCACAGTGCTCCGTAGATCGCCTCTTTTGTCGGCTCATCCTTCAGAAAGACACGCCGGAAAATGGCGACGACAACGAAAACGTCGAAAGCCAGGCTGAGAACATTGGTCAGGATTGGAAGAACACCGGCATCGGCACTTGGAAGGACAATCCGTTGCACCAGCGCCGGAACCGCCAACACGACAGCGGACAAAACAAGGCCCCGGCGGAAACTGACCGCATAAATACTTAGCACTGTAATGACGCTGCCAAAAACACGGAACGACAGATACGGGAAGCCGGTGTGCTGGGCATAGGGAAACAGCACCAGATAGGCCAACAAGAAAAAAAACAGAACAGCGAACTTGCGTTCATTGACGCTCCGCGCCGCGGTAGTTCCAAAGGAAGCTTTAACCATGAACAAGATCGGTTTCGCTGTCCATCGTAGACTATGGCTTTGCCGCCTACCAGCCTTCTGCTTTGGCGACAACCTCACGCGTTACCCTCATAGAGATGTTGCAAGCAAGCCAGATGGCGAAACGTCTCGGCATATCCGGCATCGTTTTCGTCGTCGCACTGGCGCTTTTCCTTCTTTTCTATTTAACTGGCCACGGCGCGCTGCTCCTGCTGGATTTGTGCGCGCTGGTTCCGGTTGGTTTCATTGTTCTGGTTCGTGCCTTCCGGCACATCACGCGCCACTCGTTGTGGAGTCTTCGCAATCGGCTCCTGTTGGTGTACGCCATGTTCGGCGTAGTTCCCGTGCTGCTGCTATTTGTTCTCCTGATGTTGACGACGTGGTCGTTTATGAGCGAGCTCGCAATCTATCTGGCGACCTCCTCTCTGAATCGAAGACTTGATGCCATTCAGGACTCTCTAGGCTATCTTCGACGGGTTCCGGACGCCCAGCGCCGCACGATGGGCGGTGGTATCCAGCAGGCTTTTTCCATTGAATTTCCGGATATCCGGTTCTACGTCCACGATCCGACGGGAGACTATAAATGGCCCGAAGACAGCCCCGATTTGGACGTTCCTCGCGCGTGGCATGATGTCCACGGTTTGCTGGTTCATAACGGGCACTTCTACGGCTGGGCGCATGCGTCCGATGCGGCGCATTCGTTCACAGTTGTTTCGCCGCTATCGGATCAGATGGTGTCAAACCTGGTTCCGAATCTAGGCGTGATTGCGCTGGTGGAAGCCGAAGACTCCTCCGGCAGCAGCCGCGGACCCATCACTGTCGGTTCGCTAAGCAACGAAAGCAGCAGCCAATTCTTCAATCCGTTTGGCGGAAATATTCCGAAGCCCGTCAGCCGCGCCGATGTTCCTATCGAGCTCCCGGCCACAGAAGCTCATTACCATTTGAACGAACCCAATCAGCTGCAGAAGGGCATGATCTTATGGGTGCATTCGCGGCCTTCCGCGGTTCTGCGGACCGTCTTCGCGGATACCGACTTTGCCCGCGGTTTCGTCGTCGACTTTTTGATTGGGATTGCCGTCCTGTTTCTTTTCGTTGAACTCGCTGCATTCGTAGTTGGCGTCTCCTTCTCGCGGCGGATTACCGGTGCCGTACACGCGCTGTACGAAGGCACCCGGCAGGTTATTGGCGGGGATTTCAGCCATCGCATCGCTGTCACCAGCCGCGACCAATTGGGAGATCTGGGGCACTCCTTTAACCAAATGACCGGCCATATTGAGCGCCTTCTCGTCTCGGAAAAAGAACGCGAACGCCTTCAGGCCGAAATTGAAATTGCGCGCGAAGTACAAACCCAGTTATACCCGCGCGGGACCGTGCCTCAAGGCGGCTTGCGTCTGACAGCCCGGTGCGATCCGGCGCGGATGGTATCCGGCGATTATTATGACTACGCGCTACTCAAAAAAAATCAACTGGCATTCGCTATCGGCGATGTCGCTGGCAAGGGAATCTCAGCGGCGTTGTTAATGGCTACTATTCAGGCCGCCCTGCGTGCTCAAGTAAGCCATGCGCCGCCCATGATTGCCAATGACTGCTCCTCCACCCCGGAGGTCAACTCCGCGGCGCTCGTGTCCAGCCTGAACAAACAAGTCTTCGCACACACGTCGCCAGAAAAGTACGCGACCTTCTTCTTTGCGCTTTACGACGACGCGAACAGCACTCTGACGTATACGAATGCCGGCCATCTATCGCCGCTCCTCTTTCGTAACGGCTCGGTTGTTCCGCTCGATACCAACGGCACAGTTATCGGAGCGTTCGCCAACGCCAAATACGACGAAAGCTGCATCACCTTGGAATGCGACGATCTCCTGATCTGTTATACCGACGGCATCACCGAACCGGAGAATGCTTACGGCGAAATGTTCGGCGAAGAACGCTTGATTGAGCTCGTTAAAAAGCACCTCCATGCCGATAACGACGAAGTCATTCGCATCGTCTTCGAAGCCGTCCGCGGTTGGACCGGCGTTCCCGAGCTTTCTGACGACATGACGCTGCTACTCGCCCGCAAGGTCCAAGCGACATGAAAATCTTGACCGCTGCAGAAATGCGTGAGGTGGACCGCCTCACCATCGAAGCCGGTATTCCCGGCCTCATCCTGATGGAGAACGCCGGTTCGCGGGTCGTCGATTTCCTGCTGGAGACATTTGCCCCGTTGCATCGGGAACGTGTCGTAGTTGTCTGCGGGAAAGGCAATAATGGCGGCGATGGCTTCGTCGTCGCCCGTCAGCTCTGGACGCGCAAGCTCTGCCGCAAGCTGACTGTTTTCGAGCTCTTCGACCCCGCCAGCTTAACCGGCGACGCCGCTATAAATCGGAAAGCCCTGGACGCATGCGGCTGTCCGGTACAGCGCGGATTACCAAACGAACCCAATGTGGCGACGGTCGTCGTCGACGCGATCCTCGGGACTGGCTTGACCGGCCCGGCGCGGGGCGAGGCCTTGTCCGCGATTCAGATCGTGAACACGCAGATTCCTCTTGCACGGGTGGTCGCCTTGGATATCCCCTCCGGTCTGCCGTCCGAAGAAACGACTGAAGTCGGGGAGGTCGTCCGGGCAGACTACACGGTCACCTTCACCGCTGCGAAACGAACCCAAATCCTGCCGCCCACGTACGGACGCGCCGGCCAATTGACCTGCGTTCCCATCGGGACGCCGCCCCAATTTTGCGAGACGAACCCCGGCTTCGAACTGAACTTGACCACGCCCCACGACCTTCGGGGACTGTTCAAGCCTCGTCCAAATGATTCAAACAAAGGGCTTTATGGGCACGTTCTGGTGGTCGGGGGTTCGTTCGGTAAAAGCGGCGCACCCGCCATGACCGGCCTGAGTTCGTATCGCAGCGGGGCTGGTTTGGTCACGGTTGCTATCCCGGAGAGCACCCTTCCCATGGTCGCGGGATACCGGCCGGAGCTGATGACTGAGCCGACCCATGATCCAGAAAAGCTGCTGAAACTGCTCGAAAAAATGACCGTTCTGGCGGTTGGCCCCGGCCTCGGCACCTCTCCCGAGAGCGTTAGTCTGGCGAAGCTCCTATACGAAGAAACGGCGATACCGGCGGTTGTCGACGCCGACGCTTTGAATGCGGTGGCAGGCAGCCTTCGCCCGACAGACAAGATTCGCATCCTGACGCCGCATCCGGGCGAGATGTCGCGGCTGACCGGAAAGTCAACGAAAGAAGTGCAGACCGACCGCCTCGGGACCGCGCGGAAATTCTCCTCCGACACCGGTACCGTCCTGGTGCTGAAAGGCGACCGCACCGTCATCGCCTTCCCGGATGGCGAGACCTGGATCAATCCGACTGGTTCGCCGTCCATGGCCACGGGCGGCACCGGCGACATCCTGACTGGAATGATTGCGGGGCTTGTCGCTCAACATGCAAAGGGTGACTGGAAACGAGCGGTTGTCGCCGCGGTTTGGCTCCACGGCCGCTGCGGTCAGCTAGGCGCCAAAAAGTGGGGCGAAGAAGCGATGCTCGCGACGGACCTGCTGGAGTTCCTGCCCGAGGCGATGAATGAAGTCCGTCCGAAGCTTTAAGACAAATTCCGAAGAAGAAACACAATCCGCCGGCAGAACCCTCGCGCAATTCCTTCCCGCCTCCGGCACTGTGGTATTGATCGGCGAGTTGGGAGCAGGCAAAACGGCCCTGACCAAAGGCATACTGGAAGGCCGCGGGCTGGCCCGCCCGGAAGACGTTGCAAGTCCCACGTTCACGTTGATTCACGAATACGGCGAACCGGTGCGGGCGTATCACATCGATCTATATCGTTTGGATACGGCTGAGGAGGCGCGACGCCTCGGGCTGGAAGATCTATTCGACGAACCGGTGCTGATTCTTCTCGAATGGGGCGACCGCTTCCCCGAATTGCTGCCCACCGATCGTATTGAAATCAAACTGCAACACACCGGCGAAAGCTCGCGCTACATCGAAGTTTTTGCTATTGCGTAGCCCGGCGGTGGAGTGTACAGTTGTGAAGCACAAAGGGGCGCGGAGCACGCCGCGCGAACGCCATGCCGCGAGATCCAAATACACGCCTTCCGCAACCGCTCTTTGACGAACCCACCTTCAATGAAGGAGCGAAGAGTAAAGACCCAACGAAATTCAAAACTCCGCATCCTTCGGACGATGCGCAGTACAAAAAGATTGAAGACCTGCTGACGAAGGACACCGTCAGCTTCGACGCGTCGCGCTTACCCACCGATGGACTCTACACGCTTGCCGAAGCGCTGGGTCCGCATGGCGATGATGAGATCGCCGCTATCACCAAGACCGGGCACATCATCTTTCAAGCATTCGGTGATTCAGGCGCCGCGGCTACGCGCAACTATGCCTATGAGCTGCACGTTTCGGATCAAGTCACCAATGACTACCACAGCTCCAAGGCCGAAAATCGGCCCACGTTTCTCTATCACTTAGGCGATATCGTTTACAACTTCGGCGAGTCGAAATACTACTACGATCAGTTCTACGAACCCTATCGCAATTATCCCGCTCCGATATTCGCCATTCCGAGCAATCACGATTCTTTTATCATTCCTGAAACCGCGGCAGCCGATTACCCGCTGACGATTTTCTCGCGCAACTTCTGTGCGGTTCATCCGACCATCACGCCGGAAGCAGGCTCGCTTCACCGCACGGCGATGACGCAGCCCGGAGTTTACTTCACGCTGGATTGCCCGTTCGTGCGGATCATCGGATTGTTCAGCAATGCGCTGGAAGACCCCGGCTTGATTTCGAGCCAGGGCGGCAAATGGAAGGGCGTTCCCGATACCCAGTTGGATTATCTGACGGCGCAGCTGAAACTCATCAAGAGCCAAAACTATCAAGGTGCGGTGCTGCTGGCAACCCATCACCCGCCGTTCAACTACGAGCCGCCGCCAAACTCGTCAGGCGCAGGCGGGTATCACGGCAGCAGTACGGACATGCTGCGAGAAATCGACACCATTTGCGCGGCTGAAGGCGTGTACCCGCATGTTCATCTTTCCGGCCATGCGCATAACTATCAGCGCTACACTCGCTCGATCACGTTCGCCGATTCAACGTATCAGGTCCCATTCATTGTTTGCGGAAGCGGTGGACACGCCATCAACCCGATCGTGACTGCCAGCAAAGGAAGTCCGGCGCAAGAACCGGCGAACGGTACTGATGTCACGTACCTGGAAGCCCAACCCGCCGTGACGGTTGAGAAATTGGTTCTCGAGAATCACAACGACCAGAACTACGGATATTTGCGTATTCTGGTTAACACGGACCAGCTACAGATTGTGTTTCACCCGATCCGCGTGTCGGGCGCAGCCGCGCCTGCGAAGGATGCAGTAACCGTGAACCTGAAGACGCACACGTTAGCGACGAACAGCAGCACTCATAGCTAGCCGGCAAAGGACCGGTCGCGGCCCTCAATGTTGATGAGCAATCGCCGGCCATTACACGGCGACCCAGGTTCCGTTTTGCCGGCGATTACTTAGAAGTTTAGTTTCCGTCGCCAAAGGCATGAACCGCTTACTGCGTGCGCGGCTCAGACTGAGCGGTTAAATGTTTGCAGCAGTTTACCGGCGCGCGACTTCCACGTCGCAATCGCTATGAGTTTTTCGTCGGCCTGCCATCCCCTGCTACGCTTTCCGATTGAGGCGGTCGCTTGTCCGCGGGTTGGCTAATGAGTCTGCGGCAAAGGCCTGCGCATCATGTCAGACGAAGGGGTGTTGAATGCTTCTAGAACGAATTGCCGGGGCGACGATGTTCGCCCGCCTCCTAAGCTTGGCTGTTTGTTTGGCATATCTCGTGTCGGCTCGCGATAAAACCGACGTCATCGTGATGAAGAACGGCGACCGCATTACCGGTGAGGTCAAGAAGCTCGAAAACGCGGTGCTTCTGGTCGACCTGGATTACGTAGATGGTTCAATCTCCATTGACTGGCTCAAAGTGGCTCGCCTGGAAAGCAAAGCCCTGTTCATCGTTCAGCTACAGGACGGCTCTATTTATTCCGGAAAGGTGATTAGCCCGGAGGGCCCTGCTCCCATAAAGCTGGAGATTGAACCGGTGGGCCAGGAGTCGTTCACCGTTGACAAGACTGCGGTTGCCACCATGACACAGACGTCGCTGGGCCTGCTGAACCGCTTGGGCGGCAACATCACCCTGGGTTCGACGCATTCTAAAGGCAACGATACTACTCAGTACAACCTGAGTTCCGACCTTCAGTACGTTGATACCCGTTGGGGCGGAAAAGTCGACTACAGCTCCAACCTGTCATCCAGCGTCGGCGCCTCCGCCTCTACCTGGAATCAGGTGGATTTGAACGGATATCGTTTGTTGCGTTGGAAAAACTATTTCTATGGGGGCACAGCGGGGTTTCTACAGAGCTCAACGCAGGGTATCCGGCGCCAAATCAGCGCAAGTGCGGATATTGGCCGCTTTCTGAAAAATACCGATCGTGTCCGCCTTTCAGTTTTGGGTGGATTTGGATGGCAGAGAACCGATTATGTGCCCGAGGCCCAAACGCAAGCGTTACAAAATCTACCTGTCGGATTGATTTCATCAACTCTCCAGGTTTTTCGTTTCAAGAAAACTTCACTCGATATTACGGCCGCCTTGGCCCCGGCACTCAATCAACAAGGCCGTCTCTTCTCCAAAGTCAATGCTTCCTATTACCTCAAAGTATTTGGGAAAATCGATTGGAACGTTTCGTTCTTTGGGAATTGGGACACTCAACCACCGGAACATCTGCAGAGCAGCAATTATGGTACGACTACCGGGTTGAGCTACACGTTCGGAAACCGGTGAGCGCTCCGCTTGGGTGGTGTTAAGTTACGTGGTTTGCCACTACTTTGAGGACCGCGAGACCGAATTGCTCAGTGAAACGCAGATTGATTCCGCGGATCAAAAGCAGGTCGTCTACGGATTCGGGACGAGACTCCGCGATATCCTCCAACACCCGGTCGCTAAAAATCCGGAAGGCCGGCACGCTCCTCCTCTTCGCCTCAGCCAGACGCCAGGATCGTAGTGCCGCTACCAACGGATCATCCGGTTTCTTTCGCTCCGCTCTCGCCGCCAGAGCTTTGCTGCGCAGCGCCTTCCTCCCCAGCTTCGACTTTGCGCCGGGAAGCTTTCGCAGTAAGAGCGGTAGAGCATCGCCAGCACGCACCGAGACGCCCTCCGCAGTCGGTTTCACCATGCGATACGGAATCTGGCGGCCGTCCTTTTCGAAGACTTCATTGCTGATCTCAACTAAACCGGCGCGAGCCATGGCGCACAACAGTTCTTCGAATTCGTCGCGCTCCGCATTGCCTCGCGGATAGAGTTCGCTATGAAGTTTACCGGTCGACTTCGGACGGCCTGGACCGACTGCCTGAAGGACCAGACGCGCCGCTTCCTCTTCCCATTCTTCCGGCGGTCGAAAAACCTGGGCAATAGCAGATTCCGGCGCACAGAAGTCACAGAGGCCGCACCAGGTTCGCTTGTCGGTACGGTCGCCGAAATAGCGGACCAGCGAAGACATACGGCACTGCGGCGAGGAAGTAAAGCGAAGCATCATCTCAACTTGCGAGCGGCGGTGTTCCCGCTGCATTTCGTACGTGCTCTGCCAGTCGGCTTCCCCGCGAACTACATTCTCTTCCCAGTCGGAAACCGCGCCGCCGTGAATCCATAGCTTTTCGAATGCAGTTTCGAACTCGTCTTCGGTTAGGTGCGAACGCCGCCGCAATTCTTCTTTGCGAAGGGGCTCACTGCCCAGCAATCGGTAGATGCTCGCGATAAGAGTCGATGCCGGATAGTCACGCTCAAAGAAAAAATCATGCAGGTGACGATCCGCATAAGAGTGCATCAGGATCGCGCGGCTCGGTTCACCATCGCGGCCGGCGCGGCCAATCTCCTGGTAATACGCTTCGATACTGCCGGGAATGGCGGTGTGTATAACCGTGCGGATGTCGGGTTTGTCGATGCCCATGCCAAAGGCGACAGTCGCGACCACCACTTCGAGATCACCCTCGAAAAAGCGCTTTTGCACATCCTGGCGCCGCTGCGCGTTCAACCCCGCATGGTAGGAAGCCGCGCGATACCTGGCTGCCAATTCGGCTGCCAGCTCATCTGCTTGGCGACGGCTTGGCGCGTAGATGATGGCGGGGCACCGTTGATTCTCGCGCAGGATGGACCACAGGAGCGGGGAGCGCTCCGACGGCGGAGCATCTACCACCTCAATTGCAATGTTTTCACGCCGGAAGCCTTGCACGATGCGCTCGGGATTATGGAGCCCAAGCTGCCTCGCAATATCGCGCTGAACGGCAGGAGTCGCCGTCGCCGTTAAGGCGATGACCGGGGCCGGACGCAGCGAGGCAATGCATTCGTTCAACATCCGGTAATCGGGCCGAAAGTCGTGCCCCCACTGCGAAATGCAATGAGCCTCATCCACCGCGATTAACGACGGCGGATGATGGGCGAGCGCGCGAAGGAAGCCCGGTACGCGGAAGCGTTCCGGAGCCACAAACAGGAATTGAAGGTGACCCTCGCGGAATTGCCGGAAGGCGAATTGCGCGGCTTCCCGTGGGCGCCCCGAATGAATGCGATCGGCACGCAGGTCCTTCGCCGATAGCTTCGCCACCTGATCTTCCATAAGCGCGATCAGAGGACTGATTACCAGAGCTGTTCCGCCGCGGGCAAGCGCGGGAAGTTGGTAACAGAGCGACTTGCCTGAACCGGTGGGCATAACAACCAGCACATCCCGCCCCGCAGCAATCACCGAGCAGACGATTTCCTGGCTTGGCCGAAACGTGGAGTGTCCAAAAACCCGGCTGAGAATTTGACGTAAATCCGGACTTTTCGCGATCGCATCGGCCATTGGATCTTCTTAAATTATCGACGACGTTTGGCTATCGCGCCGATAGCGATCTTCTTTGTTTGGCAGGCGAGTAATGCGCGCGACGTGTTTTCCGGGAAATGACCCGGTCGGCATCATCGGGGGCCTTTACTTCTAAATAGATTCGGAGGAACCCGCCCGAACGCCTTTTCCCGGTTCCCTACGAGACAGGTTCGCCCGCCTCGGCAGGACCTCCGCTATGATGTGACCCTTTTTTTCCGCGCACAACGGCCCGCAAGCGGCCTGTGCGCTCCGCCGAATCTCGACCCAATCGCCTACACACGGAAAGTCTGCCGGCGTGTGACGAAGATGGCCGCTGATGGTCGCTTCTATTTCACCTTGGTTCGTCCATACGACGAAAGTGCTCTCGGTTCGCCAGAGCAACCCTGCCATACGAGTGATTATTAGACTGCGCGGGGCGGTAAGACGCCCAGCCAATTTCTTCCACGTTCATTTTCTAATAAGGTAGCGCGAACCCCTCAATTACCTGGTTATTCTCGTCAAAAACCGGGTTATTCGCCGAACTTTATCCCATAACTCGCGCCTACAGTACCCCATCACCCGTTCGCCGCCCGCCATAAACCCGCAACTTGCTGATTTAAAAGCACAGATTTCTAAACCGGCAAACCGGCACACGCCGTTCGTTGGGCGCTGTGCACGATAGAGAAACGCCTCCTTTTTATATGCGGGAAATACTCAGAATCGACGTGCCTTTGTTAGCATTTGGGCATGCGCGTCACCGTTCGCTTTTTTGGGGTTTTGAAGGACCTGGCCGGACGCGCAGAAGATACGCTGGACGTGCCGCCGGGAACCACTCTGGGCGCCGTCTTCCGCACCTACGCCGAACGCTTCGAAACCCTGGAGATTCGCAGTCCGTCGATTCTATTTGCTAGAAATCAGGAGTTTGTGAAAGCCGAACAAACGCTTTCCGAAAATGACGAGATCGCGTTTCTACCACCCGTGAGCGGCGGCTCCCCTCTTTGTATCGACGACCCGGCGGGTCATCGGTTCGCCCTCACCCGCGATCCGCTGGACACGCAAAGTCTATCCCGCGAACTGCAGCGTCCCGAAGACGGCGCGGTTGTCGTCTTCGAAGGTATTGTTCGGAATAACTCCAAAGGCCGAGCCACTCGCTATCTCGAGTACGAGTGCTATGAGTCAATGGCGCTCCAGCAGATGGCTCGCATCGGCCGCGAGATTGCCGCCGCATTCGACGTCGGCCGCATCGGCTTCGTTCATCGTCTAGGCCGTCTCGAGATCGGCGAGACAAGCGTCCTTGTGGTGGCGACTGCTCCGCATCGCGGCCCCGCCTTTGAAGCCGCACTCACCGGAATCAATCGCTTGAAAAAAGAAGTGCCGATCTGGAAGAAGGAGTTTTTTGTGGACGGAGCCGTCTGGGTGGATGGGGAATGGGACGAGGCTTTGCTTGCAAACACCCGGTCGTCGCGCCGATGAACGTTTCCGGATTCCGTCGGGCATTGCTCCTGGCCCTTTGCTGCGCCTGCCTTCAGCCGCTCCGGGCACAATTCAAACCGGCCAATCCGCCGCCCGAGTCCGCTTCGGGACAACCCACTTTCGCCGTTCGCGTGAACCTGGTACGGCTTCTCGTATCGGTACATGATCCGGCGGGTGCGGTCGTTAGTAATCTGGACAAAGAAGATTTCGACATCTACGACACTGGAGTTCCTCAAAAGCTCGCGGTTTTTGAACGTAACACCTCTCTGCCTCTTTCGGTGGCTATTCTCGTCGATACCAGCGGCAGCACCGTCATTGACCTTCACTACGAAATCGATTCCATCCTGCGCTTCATTCCAACTCTTCTCGACGCCGGGAACGAGGAGGACACCTTCGCTCTCTTCAGCTTCAACTGGCGAACCAATCTCGAGGCCGACTATTCCCGCAGCC
>Ga0207085_1026_pt1 | contig 24235 bp, 26 predicted proteins | sample Alteio_BWMinHeat_53_FD_153542 | JGI IMG/M metagenome (GOLD analysis project Ga0207085, IMG submission 153542) | Enriched cells from forest soil in Barre Woods Harvard Forest LTER site, Petersham, Massachusetts, United States -... | ecosystem: Environmental > Terrestrial > Soil > Temperate forest >...
CCGCGAACGTGCATTACGGTCCGCAGACGCACGCCGCGTACGCGTGGCTGGAGCGAACCTTCATCCGTTCTGCCGATGTGTTTATTGCGAACACTGACGAAGCGGAACGCGTTGTTCGCGAACGACATCCGCGGTATGCAGACAAAGTCCATCTGCTCTGGAATGGGTTTGACCCCAACGATCGCTTACACCCGCTGCCTTTACCGGCGCGTTCGCAGCGAGTGTTCAGTCACGTCGGCGAACTTTATGAGGGAAGAACCGCAGCGCCACTGATCAACGCAGTTGCGCAACTCGTCTCGAACGGCCGTCTCGCACCCGAGTCATTTCAGATTCAACTCGTTGGGCCTGCTGCGCCGTCGTGTCTTCCGAGCGAATCGCTGCTGCAGGAAGCACAGGCGAAAGGTTGGCTTCGCATCGTTCCGGAGCAAATTCCGCGACGGGAGGCACAGCGAATCGCGCAGAGTTCGGACGGTCTGCTGATTATTCAGCCGCAATCGGCCATTCAGGTACCAGGCAAGCTCTTCGACTATTTGCAGATTGGGCGGCCCATTCTGGCGATCGTGCCCCAGCGGTCGTCTGTGGAGCGGCTGCTCAGCAAAAGCGGCGTTCCCTACCGCATCGTTTACAGTAACGCTTCGAGCGAGGCCTTCGGTGCCGCGCTGCTCGATTATTTTGCGCTTCCATCGGAACCCGTGAAACCAAGCCAATGGTTCGAAGAAACGTTTAATGGCCGCTCGCAAACGGCCACGTTGGCAGGGCTAATCGATTCGGTACAGGCCCGAAAACTCCGTGGGTAGTTCTCTTCGGACGGTTCGAAGGATCGCGACGAGCCTGTTACTGACAATTGGCATTGCCTTCTGCGTGGTGACGTTTACACCGTTGGTGAGGCTGCTGGTGGAAGCCACGGAGCCGGCCTGGTACAGCGGAAGCGGTGAAGTGTTGGTTGTCTTAGGGGGCTCCATGCTGGTGCCCGGCACGGGCGCGGATGCTACTCTTGGCCACGACACGTATCTCCGCTGCGTCTATGCCGCTTGGGCTCTGCAGCGGCGATCGTTTCACGCCGTCGTAGTAACCGGAGACTTCGGCACAGCCGAAGGAATGGCACACTTTCTGATTGATCATGGCGCGCCCGCCGACAGCATCCTGATTGAGAACGAAGCGAAGTCTACTTACGAGAACGCTCTTTACACACGGCGACTGCTTGGGGAGAGATATGGCACCAGTCACATCCCTGAAGTTGTCATCCTTACCAGCGACTATCACGCATGGCGAGCCTGTCGCGTTTTCGAACATTTGGGACTACACCCGCGGGCAATCCCGGTCCCGGATATACTGAAGCGTTTCGGCTCCCCGCTGGACCGCTGGCCGGATTTTCTATTGTTGCTGAGCGAGTTCAGTAAGGACCTTGCATATGAGGCCACGGGTAAACTTTAAGCTAATTTGGAGGCATATAAAATGCTGAAGGGTTTTAGGGAATTCATTCTTCGAGGCAATGTTCTCGACCTCGCCGTTGCCGTAATCATGGGCGGGGCTTTCGGCGCTGTTGTCACCGCGTTGGTAAAAGCATTCTTTACTCCCTTGATTGGGATGATCGCTGGAAAAAAAACCTTCGCGGATTTGAAATTTACTGTGGCCGGCACAGACTTTCCTGTAGGCGATTTCATCAACGCGATCATTTCGTTCGTATTGATCGCGGCAGCCGTCTACTTCTTCGTAGTGTTACCAATAAACACTTTGATGGCTCGCGTACATCGCGGCGACAAACCGCCGGATCCGACAACCAAACAGTGCCCGGAATGCGTCAGCGAGATCCCGATCGCGGCGAAGCGCTGTAAGTTCTGCACGGCTCAATTGGCGTAGCAAAACACAACTCGCGCGGGGCGGGCGACGGGCGTACGAACATAGGGGTAGTGCCGCCTTTACTGAACGCCCAGAATCTAGCGAAAACTTTTGGGCCCGAACCGCTATTCCGAAACGTCTCGTTCAACATTTCGGAGCGCGAACGCCTTGGACTGATCGGACCGAATGGGTCCGGCAAATCGACGCTTCTACAAGTTCTTGCCGGCAGGCTGGATCCCGATTCCGGGGAAGTTGCGGTCCGCAAAAATACGCGCATCGGCTTTGTGGCCCAGCAATCGGAGTTCCTGCACGACGCGACGCCGCGTACTGTGGTCGCGGCCGCATTGAAACTGGGTGGTATCCCGGAATCCGAATGGGCGGCCCGCGAAGCCGAAACCTTAGGCCGCTCCGGCTTCGTTGATTTCGACGTTTCTGCAGCGACGCTTTCCGGAGGTTGGCGCAAACGCCTTGCGATTGCGGAAGCATTAGTTCTCAACCCCGATATTCTGCTGTTGGACGAGCCGACCAATCACCTCGATCTGGAGGGTATCGACTGGCTGGAACGTCTCCTGCAGTCCGCCGCCTTCGCTTGCGTGGTCATCAGCCACGACCGTTATTTTCTGGAAAACGTCACCAACAACATGGCGGAGTTGAGCCGGTCCTATCCGGACGGCATTTTTCGTGTGCGCGGGAATTACAGTGCGTTCCTCGAAAAAAAGGACGAGTGGCTGACGGCGGAGGCGAAACGGCAGGACTCTCTTCAAAATCGCGTGCGCACCGAAATCGAGTGGCTCCGCCGCGGTCCCAAGGCACGTGCAACGAAAGCGAAAGCGCGCATCCAGAAAGCGAACGAGCTGATCGGGGAGCTCAACGATATGGAATCGCGATCTCGCGGCGGGTCGGCCGGGATTGACTTCGCGGCTACAGATCGCAAAACGAAACGGCTGATTGAGTTTCAAAACGTGGGATACGCCTATGGCGAACGCACCATCGTGAATCAACTCAGCTTTGCCCTGACCGCCGGAACGCGTCTCGGCTTAGTCGGTCCAAACGGCAGCGGTAAGACGACGCTGCTGCGGCTGATGCGCGGCGAGATTCAACCGCGAGAGGGTGAAGTCAGAAGAGCCGAATCGCTTAAGCTCGTTTATTTCGATCAGAATCGCCCGCTCGATCCCAATCTCACGCTGCAGCGTGCGCTGGCGCCCGATTCTGATTCGGTACTCTATCGCGATCGTACGATCCATGTTGCTGCCTGGGCCGATCGATTTCTTTTCACCAAAGAACAGCTGAACCAACCTGTCTCGCGGCTTTCGGGAGGCGAACGAGCACGCGTTCTGATTGCGCGGCTGATGCTCGAGCCGGCCGACGTCCTACTTCTCGATGAACCGACGAATGATCTCGACATTCCGACTCTGGAAATCCTGGAGGAAAGTCTTGTCGATTTTCCAGGAGCCCTTGTCCTGGTTACACACGATCGCTATATGCTCGACCGTGTATCGACTTTGGTTTTGGGTCTCGACGGAAAGGGTAACGCCGAGCGTTTTGCTGACTATTCGCAATGGGAAGCCTGGCGCGAACAGCAGGCGCAGGCTGCTCGAACCCAGGCAAAGCGCGAGACCCCGCCCGACTCGAATCGCCCGGCGGGGGCCACTCGGAAAAAGCTTTCTTATCTGGAAGGCCGCGACATGGAAACGATGGAGGAGCGGATTACTGCCGCGGAGGAACGTCTCACTGCCGCGCGCGCCCGGTTGGAAGATCTAGCTGTCGTAACCGACCCGAAGCGCCTCCAAGACGCGTATCAGGCGATTGCAGAGGCCGAAGCCGAAGTGAGCAAACTTTACGAACGCTGGGCTCAGCTCGAGGCCAAAGTCGGTTCGGGATGAACCCAAGGTCCGCGGTACTTGCGGCGCAGCATATGATTGGCTTCCTTATCGCCTTTCACTTGATGCGTAGCCGGATCCCATTCGAGCGAGCGTCCTAGTGCCATCGAATCATTTGCCAGAATGCAGGACGACGCAGAAATATAACCTTGCTCGATATCGGATACCGGCCGCTTGTCGCGATGGTCGATGCACTCCAGGAGATTCAGCATATGCCGCCGGACTGCAGGCGCGACGTGACGCTCGAGATCCTTTTCGGTGCGATCCTCCGGAAACTTGTCGTATTCGTAGGTGACGTCGACGTGAGTGGTTGGGGCATCCCCTTTTGGTGTCCAGGGTGTGTAGTCGTAGCCGTAGACGTCCATCTTGAGTGTGCCTTTGTCCCCGTAGAAGGTCGCTCCCCAAGGACGTTTGGGATCGTTCGCTTCGCCCCAACTGCGATGCTCCCAGACGACGCGCAAATCCGGGAAGTCGAATGTGGCTGTCTGTGTGTCTGAAATATTGGCGAGGCTCGCCTTGTCCACGAAGATGCCGCCGCTGGATGAAATGTTCGTCGGCCAACCCAGATTCAGGCACCAGCGGGTCATGTCCAGCATGTGCACGCACATGTCCCCGACAATGCCGTTGCCGTATTCCATGAAAGCGCGCCAGGTGCGCGGATGCGTCAATGTAGTGTAGGGTCGCATCGGTGCTGGGCCGGTCCACATCTCGTAATCGAAGTAATCGGGCGGGGTGGTGGCGGGCGGATGGTCAGTAGCGCGCATGTGGTAGTAACAATAAATTTCGACAAGCGCGATCTTTCCGAGCGCGCCTGTATCAAGATAACGTTCTTTCGCTTCGACCAAATGTGGAGTGCTGCGTCTTTGCATTCCCACCTGCACAATTCGCTCGTGCTGTCGTGCCGCCTGCAGCATGGCGCGCCCTTCCACTACATCCACGCTGATCGGTTTTTGCACGTAAATATCAACGCCTGACTTGCAGGCCTCGATCATGGTCAACGCATGCCAATGGTCCGGGGTGGCGATCAGTACGATATCCAGATCGCGCTCTTTTAACATCTCTCGATAGTCTGAGTAGGTGCGCGGCCGCTTCTTCGAATCCTGGCGGTGCTCAACGATATCGGCGGCATTCGACAGCATATGTTTGTCGACATCGCAGAGCGAGACCACTTCCACCGGTGCAACCTGGATCAAGCGGATTAAATCGATCTTGCCGTACCATCCGCAGCCGATCAATCCGACGCGTCTCGCCTTTTGGTCCTGCGCGGCCTGCGCATATCCGTATCCTGACGCTGCCAGCGCTGCTGCGCCCGCTTTCAAGAACTCCCGTCGATACATGTTTATTCCTTATTCCGGAACAGCGCATCCAGACTGAGCACGCCGCCCCCCGCAAAAATCAGATAGAGGTACAAAAAACAGAAGAGCACAGCTAATTCGCCGCCGTTTTGAACCGGGAAAGGGGCTTTGGGTGCATGCATCCGAAAGTAAGCAACCGCCATCTCCCCGCAGAGCACAAAGGCAGTTGGGCGCGTGAACAGACCCAATATAATTAGCGCTCCGCCGACAAGTTCAAGCAGGCCGGCAGCTCCGAATAACGACCAAATCGGCACGCGTGCAAAGCCAAACATGCCAAGAATCTTTTGCAATCCATGGCATATAAACAAAAGCCCTGCAGCAATGCGAACGAGCGACAAAAAATAGGGAGAGGCCGCCGACAGGCGGGATTTTGCAGCCATTTGGAAAATCAACTCCGCGACAGAACGTCTGTTAACTGAGAGCGTATCATTGGTTCCTCTGGCGGCTCGCTCAGGCTGCGGGCTTCATGCTGCCAAAGCGAATTGAAGATCATCCTTCAGATCGTCGAGATCTTCGATGCCGACCGATAGACGGATCAGGGTGTCCGAAATTCCCAATTGCCGGCGCTGCTCGGCGGGAACGGAGGCGTGGGTCATGATAGCCGGATGTTCCACCAGGCTTTCCACGCCGCCCAGACTCTCCGCCAGTGCAAACACCTGGAAGCGTTCCAAGACGCGCCGTGCATAGTCCACGTCGCCTTTCAGGATGGCCGTAATCATGCCACCGAAGCCAGTCATTTGCTTTGCAGCAATAGAGTGGCCCGGGTGGTCCTGCAATCCGGGATACAGCACGCGGCCCACTTTTTCATGCTGAACCAGCCACTCCGCAAGCGCATGTGCGTTGGAACAATGCCGCTCCATCCGCAGATGCAATGTCTTCAATCCGCGCAGGGCTAGAAATGAATCGAAAGGACCGGCGATCGCCCCGACGGCGTTCTGCAAAAACGCTAACCGCTCTCCCAATTCCGTGTCCGCCGTCACCGCGACACCACCCACTAGATCGGAATGGCCGCCGATGTATTTCGTCGCCGAATGGATGACGATGTTAAATCCGAATTCGAGCGGCTTTTGTAGCGCGGGACTTGCAAACGTGTTGTCCGCTACCGCTAACAGATTTCGCTCGCGCGCGATCTGCCCGACGCTTTCCAAATCGATAATCTTCAGTAGCGGATTCGACGGCGTTTCCACCCAGATCATCTTGGTATTCGGGCGAATGGCACTGTGAATTGCCTGAGCGTCCGACATGTCGACGAATGAGAACTCGAGCCCGGCCGACTTTTTGCGCACTCGTTCAAAAAGCCGGAACGTTCCACCGTAAAGATCATCGCTCGCCAACACATGGTCGCCTGTTTCTAACAGATCGAGCGTGGTGGACATAGCCGCCAAACCGGAAGCAAAGGCAAATCCACGTGTGCCACCCTCCAAATCCGCCACACATCGCTCATAAGCAAAACGTGTTGGATTCTGCGAGCGTGAATATTCGAACCCTTTGTGAACGCCCGGACTCGCTTGAACATAGGTCGAGGTCGCATAAATCGGCGTCATAATCGCGCCGGTTGCCGGGTCGGGTGTCTGCCCCGCATGGATAGCGCGTGTACCGAATCGATGTTTCATGTTTTATTTCAGCTTGCGGCGCATGTAGCTCAGCAGATCCGACCGAGTAATTAAACCAACGAACGCGTCGCCGTCTGTTACTAACGCGACTAATCCACGATTCAGAATGCCGTAGACGCTGCCAATCGGTTCATCGGCCGAAATGGTTTCCAACCGGCTTGTCATCGCGCTCCGCACGGGCGCGTGAAAGCGTTGCGGTTCGCCGTGGATTGCCGCCAGGACGTCAGATTCGTCCAACACTCCGACACATTGGCCTTGTTCCATCACCGGCACCTGCGAAACATCCGCCATACGCATGCGCTGAAACGCGGTCAGCATGGTGTCGTCCGGCGTTACGGTGATGACGGATCCCTCTTCGTATCGTCTCGAGATCAGCTCTCGCAGCGTACCGGTAGACGGACGTTCGTAGTATCCCTGATCGAGCATCCAGTAGTCGTTGTACATCTTGGAGAGATACTTTCCGCCGGTATCACAAACGAACGTCACCACGCGGCGGGGCTGTTCTTGTTCCCGGCAATAACGAAGCGCCGCCGCCAACAGGGTCCCGGAAGAAGAACCTCCAAAGATTCCGGTTCGCTTCAGCAGTTCTCTAGCCGTTTCGAAACTTTCTCCATCCGAGATGCTATATGCCTTGTAGACGCGCGATACGTCGGCAATTGGCGGCAACGTTGCCGATCCGATTCCCTCCACCGCGTAACTTCCACACGATACGGGCGTCCCTTGCACCAATGGAGCCAAAGCTGATCCTTCGGGATCTGCGAGGACCATTTCCACTGCCGGTTCTGCGCGGGCCAAAAAGCGGCTTAAACCCGTCATTGTTCCCCCGGATCCAATGCCACAGATAATCGCATCCAGCCGGTGATTCATCTGTTCCCAAATCTCGGGCCCGGTTGTCTTTTCATGGGCAAGTGGATTGGCGTGGTTTCCGAACTGATCGACATGAAACGCGCCTGGTGTTTCCGCGGTAATGCGCACCGCCATGTCTTTATAAAACAATGGATGTCCCGGACCGACATCGGAACGCGTTAGGCGAATATCGGCCCCGAGTGCTTTTGCGTGAGCGATTTTTTCGGGCGACATTTTGTCGGGAATGACAAGGATGAGGCGGTATCCCTTGATTGCGGCCACCAGTGCCAGACCGATGCCGGTATTGCCCGCCGTCGCCTCCACCATCGTGCCGCCGGGCTTGAGCTCGCCGCTCTGCTCGGCGGCCTCTACCATCGAAACCGCAATTCGATCTTTAATCGACCCGCCCGGGTTCTGGCACTCGAGCTTCAGGAACAATTCGCATGGACCGGTATCGAATCCAGTCAACTGGATCAGCGGTGTCTTACCGATCAGGTCTAACGTGGGAAATGCAGCGGCGCCGTGCATTCTCGCGGGCTAACCGTGAATGTCTTTGTACGCGACCAGGCAACGCTCCGCGGTTTCCATCTCCGGATAATCGCTGCCCTCCTGCTCAATCAGGTAAAACTCGACGCCGCCCGTCTTCTCGGCAGCCGCAAAAAGCTGTTTCCACGGAATCGTGCCTTCGCCGAACAACACGCGATACTTCTTCTGCGGACCCCAGTCTTTTAAGTGCAGCGACCGGATACGCCCCGGATTTTGGTTGATCCACGCCACTGGATCGGCGCCCGCTTCAACGCAGGTGCCGACGTCGAACTGGAGCATAACGCCCTTGTCCGTCGAGGAAGCCAGAACGTCCATCGGCCGCTGTCCATCAATCGGGCGCCATTCAGCATCGTGATTGTGATACCCGGCATGCAGCCCTTCTTTATGGACGGTTTCGTTGGCTTGATTTAAGATTTCGGCGATGTGCTTCCAGCCATCGATGGTGTCCACTTTGCCAGCCGACGACATCACAATATAGTGCGCGTCGAGAATTTTGTTTAGTTGAATCGCTTTGGCGAGACCGTCTGGCGAAAACGTTGCAAAGCCGTTATGAGTGGAGTAACAGCGGAGATTCAGATCGTCGAGCTGCTTCTTGATTTGCTTGGCATATTCGGGAGTCCATTCAACGTAAGGCGCGAAAAATTCCACGCAATCGTAGCCGGCCTTCGCAACTCCCTGCAGTGTAGCCATTGGATCTTTTTTCAACTCGTCGCGAACTGAGTAAAGTTCCAGGCCGACTGGGATTTTTGTGCCGCTAGCGGCACGCAGCGCAAAGGGAGCTGCTGCCAGCGCTCCCAGCGCCGCCCGTCGCGTTGTCAAAGGTGCTGATGTCATCGCAACAGCACCATAACACATCGGTTTGAGGCTATTCGCCGGAGGACCAAGCCACTCGAAACTCCGGATATAACGTTAGACCGCCGCAGGCAAATAGCGTCTGCCCGGTGATGTATGAGGCTTCGTCCGACGCCAGGAACGCGAAAACTCCTGCAATCTCATCCGCCTCGCCGGGACGCCCCATGGGAATGTGGGAGCAAACTTCGGCGCGAGCCTTCTCATCGTTGATCCAGGCATTATTAATCGGCGTCACGATCGCGCCCGGTCCCACCGCGTTCACACGAATATTTCGATCGGCGTATTCGAGTGCGAGCGTTTTGGTCATGTTCTCCATGCCGCCTTTGCTGATTGAATACGGAACATATTTGGGCTTCGGAATGATTTCGTGGACGCTGGAGTTGTTGACAATTGAGCCTTTCGCCTTGCGGGAGAGCCAATGCTTGATCGCTTCTCGCGAACACAGAAAAGAGCCGCGTAAGTTCACGCCGATCACACGGTCGAAATCCGCCATCTCGAGCTCGTCACTGGCTGCCGGCTTTTGAATACCTGAATTGTTGATCAGGATATCCAGCGTGCCAAAGGCTTCCAGGACTTCTTTAAACATCGCCTTGACCTCGCTTTCATCCGCGACATTGGCTTTCACCAGGAGATCTTTTCCGCCGCTCCCGCGAACTATCGCACCGGCTTCCGCAGCCTTTTTCTTTACGGCTTCCGCGCGGTCCGCGCCACTGTTGTAGTTAATCGCAACATTGGCGCCCTCTGCTGCAAAGCGGATCGCAATCGCTTCGCCTATCCCCGACGAAGCGCCGGTGATCAACACATTCTTGCCCGAAAGCCTTGGCATTTTGCTCCTTTTGATTTGGGACCAGGTGGGACCCTTTCGAGAGCGGTCCGGTTGTGGACCGATTTCGACTTATGACAGTGTACTCTGTCGACTTTGCCCTTAATTGTCCGGCGTACGTGCGGTGCACGGCCCGGAAGTGCTAAGCCCTTTGGGATCGCTGCCGACTAAAGCTGCTCCTGCGACGATCAATAAAGTTCCCAGCCAGCGGTACGGACTGATGAACTCTTTGAGAACCAAGGCCGCCAATACGGCGTTTAGTACATAACCGATACCGGTAGCAGGCAGCACAAAGCTCAAATCGCTGCGGCTCAATAACGCCATGCGCGTCAGCAGCCAAAGAATCAGAAGGATGACTCCCAAGCCGACAAACGGGCTCGCCAGCGCCTGTATATACGCCAATGGCTTCAGCCCCATCGAAAGGGCGATATGTTTCATTCCCCAGGCAAGGCTGAGATTTCCTACAGCGCCCAACAGGATGACCAACCCGGTCAAACCAATCACACGCACTCTTTGCGAAGAATCAGAGTGTTGAAGCTCTGGTGTTGTCAATTCAACCAAAGTGGTCTCATCAATTCCCATAACTCATTAAATCGCGTAGCAGGCGCTCACGGCGTCCCGACGGAACATGCGTACCGTATCCAGCGAAAAATCTTCTAAGTCGCGCCCCACGCAATCTAGTTTTGCGAAGAGGTTACTCGTCATAGTGATGACGTGGCAACCTACCGACTCCGCTTGGAAGACATTCAGAATTTCCCGCGGGCTCGCCCAAATCACTTCCACCTTACCGTGTTTCCGAGAATACCCGACGGCCTGACATACCGTCGGCAAGGGATCTCGCCCGGTATCCGCGATGCGGCCTGCAAAAATGGAAACGTACCCTGCCTGGCACTTTTCCAAGGCGGTGAACGCCGTCTCGATTTGCTCCTGAGTCATTACAGCGGTCACGTTCGCAGTCACTCCGCTTGCCGCTAACGTTCTCACAACCGGTGAAGTCGACACTCCTTGAGTGTTCGTCACTGGGATCTTGACGACAACATTCGACCCCCAACTCGCGATGCGAAATGCCTGCTGCTCCATTTCATCCAACTCATCGGAAAACACTTCAAAAGAGATAGGACGGTCCGGAATCAGCCGCAATACCTGTTTCGCGAAAGCTTCATAATCCGTCACATTCGCCTGGCGCATCAGCGTCGGATTCGTAGTAAAGCCACGTACCAGCGGATGTTGATAAAAGTGAAGCATCTCAGTCTCATTTGCCCCGTCGGCGAACAATTTAATTTTCAATTCAGAAAGAAGGGACAGAAGGGTTCTCCTGGCAAAGAATCCAATCAACTGCTTCCCGCAACGAGCTTACCGACGCATCCGGCCTCTGCTTTGGCGGCTGCTCGGTATATCCGTAATCGATCAGAACGGTCTTGCATCCAGCCGCGGCGCCGGCATCGACATCACGCCATCTGTCCCCTACCATAAAGCTAGCCGGTAAGCTGACATCATATTTTCGAGCGGCTTCGAGAAGCAGTCCCGGCTTCGGCTTTCGACAACCGCAGTTATCGTTGTCGTCGTGGCAGCAGACAAAAATGTCATCTAACGGAAGCGAGTCTGCCAAATATCGGTGTACTTGCTCCACCATGGCGAAACTGGTGTTGCCCCTACGGACGTCGGGTTGGTTGGTAATCGCGATAAGAGCGAACCCCTCGTCCTTTAAGCGGCCAAGAGCAGTTTTCGTTCCCGGAGGGATGACCACCTCTTCAAGACGGGCAGGCGGATAGGGCACGCCATCGCGAACCGTTTGCTGGTTCAGCACGCCATCACGATCAAGGAATACAGCCCGTTTCATGCTCCGACCACCGATTCCCACCGAGTCTCAACGACTTTGAGTGCAGGATGTGATACCAGTAAATGCCAGACAACCGCCTGGAACGCCTCGGCATGCGGAGTGATATGCGCCGGGTTCACAGTGGGAATGCAAACCCACGCGTCTGCGACTTTGCCGGTGAATCCGCCGTCGCGGCCCACAATCCCAACGACCTTCGCACCCACTTCTTTCGCAAGCTGAACCGCTTTCACCAGGTTGGGACTCACGCCCTTGTCCAAATTTCCGCCGCCCACGGAAAGAATCATCAGGACATCCTTGGCGTTCAAACGGCTTACGCGCAGCCAAGCTTCGAATGTGGTCTCCCATCCTTCATCGTTGGTGCGCGCTGTTAGTTCGGAAACGTTGTCGGTCGGGGAATATGCCTCTAGACCGGCAATCTTTCGAAAATCGTTCACCGCATGCGATGCATTGGCAGCACTCCCGCCCACGCCAAGGACGAACAACCGCCCGACATCCCGCCGCACGCCCGCGAGGATTAAGGCCACCCTTTCGATTGCGCTCTCATCTAGGCTTGACGCAATCTCCTGGACTTCGCTTAAAAATTCTCGCGTAAAGGACACGATTACAGAGCCCCCACTTGAATGCCGCCTCGCGCCTGAATGAACAGCTCCGTGTCTCGCATTCCGGCAACGGAACCGATCTCGTAGAACCGCTCCGCTATTTCGTATCCGGCCAATTCGCCATCCACTAATAACCTGCTGTACGTATCCGCGAGATCGCCCGTTTCCGCCGCGCTCGCCAGAGTAAATACCTCGGTCCGAAAAACTCCTAGGCCGTAATCAATGTGATGCATGGAAAGGGTTTGTTTACGCTTCTGATAGCGAAGAATTTTGCCGTCCAAGAACTCTACATTGCTGCTATCGAAGAGTCCCTCGTTTCGGTAAACGGCCATTAATCCCTTTTTCCCCGACCGCAAAAACCCGTTCTCTACCGCTCGGTAATCGCAGGTGAGATAGGAATCGCCGTACAGCACGAACGTCCTTTCTCCAAGCAGCGGCGTCGCTTTACGCAAAGCCCCGGCCGTCCCCAACGGAACATCGCCATCGAAGGAATATCTGATTTGCAATCCAAACTGCGACCCGTCGCCCGCAAAGTCCTCGATCAAGCTACCCATGTGCCCAGCGCATAAGACTACCTGAGCAAATCCGTTTCGCTGCAACAAACGCAATTGGTGGGCAAGAAAAGGTTCGCCTGCGATCCGCAACAGAGATTTTGGAGTCGTTTCGGTTATTGGCCAGAGACGCGTCGCAAGACCGCCGCACAGGATTGCAATCGGCAACATTTTTGCTGAAGAACTAGGACTGAGTTACCAAGGTCGTGCCCTGGTAATCAAACCGCATCTTGATCTCCCGCAGCCCAAGGCCGCGTAGCGCACGCCGAAGTCTCGTCTTTTCTTCAGTATAGAACATCAGAAATCCGCCTCCCCCGGCGCCGATAATCTTGCCGCCTAGAGCTCCATTCGCGCACGCCGCCTCATACCACTCATCAATTTTGGTGGTAGTCATCCCACTGGAGCGCTGTTTCTTGTATTCCCAATGCTTATGCATGATGGCGGCGAACCGGTGCAAGTCTCCGGATTCCAGCGCCTCCCGGCTCTCAAACCCGAGCTGCTTCACGAAATGCAGATTGTCCACCATCGCCTTGTCGCCTGAAAGGCTGCGGCTGTGTTGTTCCTGCAAGATTTCTGAGGCGGAGCGGGTGATTCCCGTGAAGACAAGAATCAGGTTTTCTTCCAGATTCGCCAGCGTTTCTTCTGCAATCTTCAAAGGCTCGACCCGCACCGAACCATCCTCGCTAAATTCGAATGCGGTAATGCCGCCGAAAGCGGCAATATATTGGTCCTGTTTCCCGACGGGCTCGCCGAGAATCTCAATCTCTACGTGACAGGCCTGTTCCGCCAATTCCTGTTTTGGCACAACCAACTTGCGATCCACATGCAAAGCGTGTAACAGTGCGGTGAGAAAACTGCCGCTTGACCCGAGCCCGGTGCCCGCCGGGATGTCGGACATGCTGGTGACTTCCAGATAGCCGGAATCGCGCCCGGACAGCAGCAACGCTTCGCGGATCAGCGGATGTTCGATCGCTTGAATTGAATCTGTCCGCTCCATCCGCGAATATTTCAGGATGTACTCGGCGAAGAAGCTTTTATGCAGAGTGATGTAGACGTACTTATCCATTGCGGCGGATATGACAAATCCACCATGTTCTCTGTAGTATGACGGCAGATCGGTTCCCCCGCCGCCCAGCGAAACTCTTAAGGGACTTCTGGTGATGATCAGATCCGGCTACCGCGCGCCACCATACGGCCCCCTTCGGCGAATTCGTAATTGCCGCTTCGCCACTGAAAAGCGCGCCCACGATAGCTCGCGACCCAAACCCCAAAGCCGAATAAATCGCGTATCGGATAGATCCACGGATTGCGCAAGCAGTCACGATCGCGAGTTACGCCCCAGCCCACAACCAGCGCCTCAATCACCCGATTCAGTATCGACCAGGCCAGAAGCGCCGATCCCAGTCCCGCATGATGCAGCAGCCCGGCGCCAAGGAAACCGAAGATGCCATACGGCACTGCATACACCAACCCGGAGCCAAGATGCCCTTTAGGGCGTGAGTAGCGCGTCCCGATCGCCCATCGTAGATGTCGTTTGAGCATCTGCTGGAGGGTCATCGGCGGCGCGACGTGAGAGATCACGTGTGAGGATAACGCCACCTCAAAGCCACATTCCGCGATGCGATTTCCGATCACGAAGTCATTGGGACCATATTCGCCAAGAACCGGATAGCCGCCGATCGCGTTTAGAGCATCGCGACGAACCACAATTGTCGGGCCGAGACCAAACTTCATCCCTTCGACCAGATTCGCGACTAACACTCCCGCCGTCATCTCGACGCTCATGCCCACCGCATCCAGGCGGGACCAGAAACCGCCCGCATTGAGACCACGATAGACGCACGTCAGCATTCCGGTCTTCGGCCGCAACATGGGTGCGACTACGGCGCGCAGGTAATGTCTATCGACGATCACGTCACTGTCGCTCGTTACAAGAATGGAACTCCGGGCAACTTCTGACATCCGCGCGAACGAATAAACAGGCCGATTCGGCCATGGACCGGTTCCTGTGACCAGGATTTCGGAATGGATCTGCGGATGCGCGTCACACACAGATCGAGCCACCGGCAAAGCCGGGTCGTCCTTACTATCCACCGCGAACAGGACTTCGAACCTTGGGTAATCCTGGCGGAAGAAGCTTTCCAAATTTTCGCGGAGCTGCGGTTCCAACCCGTGCAGCGGCTTCAAAACCGAAACAAGCGGCAGCGAATCCTCGACCGCGCGCGCCATTTCGCGATGATCCGCCTCCGCTCGCCGTTGAAACTTGCGCACACCCAGCAGCGTGAGTATCAGGAACACGGTAGACGAGATTGTACCCAGGGCGCCGATGCCCAAAATCAGCCAAGCGATCATTCCGTAACAGCCTTGCTGCCGACTAAAGCTTGAATCTCGCCGAGAAACTCCGCGACGGACTTGACACCCTGGTCGCCATGTTTACGATGGCGCACCGATACCTTGCCCGCCTCCGCTTCGCGAGCGCCCACCACCAGCATGTATGGAATCTTCTGCAACTGCGCTTCGCGGATCTTGAAATTGACCTTCTCGCTGCGCTCATCCACCTGGATGCGAAGCCCAATCGCTTCCAGCTTGCGCTTCACTTCCTGAGCGTAGTCGTTCTGCTTGTCGGTAATCGGCAAGATGATTGCTTGAATTGGAGACAGCCAAACCGGAAATGCCCCGGCGTAGTGTTCAATCAGAATTCCGAAGAAGCGCTCGATTGACCCATATAACGCGCGATGCACCATTAGAGGCTGATGCGATTTGCCATCTTCCGCAATGTATTCGAGGCCAAATCGCCGGGGCAGCGTGAAATCGAACTGCACCGTCGACAACTGCCAGAGACGGCCGATGGCATCGACTAGTTTCACGTCGATTTTCGGCCCGTAGAATGCAGCCTCGTCGGGGGACACCTTGACCTTTAGATTCAGCCGGCTGGTCGCACGCTTCAACGCGTTCTCGCCCAGTTCCCATAGTTCGGGCGTTCCGTCATACTTCCCGCTGGCGCCGCCATCCCAGGTGGATAGCTCTGCTTCATACTGCGTGAACCCAAACGTCTGCAGCGTATCGACCGCGAATTGCAGGCAGTTCACTACTTCGTCCTCAATTTGCTCGGGGGTACAGAAAATGTGCGCGTCGTCTTGGGTAAACCCGCGAACGCGCAGCAGCCCATGCATCACGCCGGATCGTTCATAGCGATAAACGGTGCCGAGTTCTCCCAGCCGGACCGGCAGATCCCGATAACTCCGCAGACGATCCCGATAAATCAAGATATGAAACGGACAATTCATCGGTTTCAACTGGTATTCGGCGTCGTCCAGCTCCATCCGCTTGAACATGTTTTCCGAATAGTAGTTGTAGTGGCCGGAAGTCTTCCACAGATCGCTGCGGGCGATGTGCGGCGTATACACCAGCGAGTAACCGCGCTTTACATATTGATCGCGCATCCAGTCCTCAAGCAGCCTCCGGATGGTCCCGCCTTTCGGGTGGAAGAAAATCAATCCCGGGCCAGCCAGATCCTGAATGCTGAAGAGGTCTAATTCCTGTCCCAACTTACGATGGTCGCGGCGCTTGGCCTCTTCCAGTCGATGGAGGTATTCGTCGAGTTCCTTCTTAGTAAAGAACGCCGTCCCGTAAATGCGCTGCAGCTGCGGATTCTTCTCATCGCCCTTCCAATACGCTCCGGCAATCGAAAGCAGCTTGAACGCTTTCAGCTTTTCGGTTGACGGCACGTGCGGACCGCGGCAAAAATCGATGAAGTTCGGACCAAGCGTATATTCCGAAAAGACGTCTCCGGCGCGCTCTTCGATCAACTGGTGTTTCATCCAGTCGTCTCTGTACTTTTCCAAACCGTCTTGCTTGGCGGTTAACTTCCGCTCAAACGGGAGATTGCGCGCCTGGATCTCCTGCATGCGCGCTTCGATTCTTTCCAGGTCTTCGGGGGTGAATTTCGTATCCCGCTGGAAATCGTAATAGAACCCCGTGTCGGTTGGAGGTCCGATGCCAAGCTGCGTTTCGGGAAATAATTCCAGTACCGCGGCTGCTAATAGATGCGCCGTCGAATGCCGATACACCTGAAGCGCTTCTGGATTTCGCGCGGTAAGAATTTCCAGCCGCGCATCCTGCTCGAGCGGTCTTGTCAGATCCTGTAGCTCTCCATCGACGCGCGCCACGATTGCGTCTGCAGCCAGCCGTGGGCTGATCGAATTTGCAACATCGATTGGTCGCGTTCCGGCAGCCACGGTCTGCTTGCTGCCGTCCGGCAAAGTTACGGTCAAACTACTCATAAATAAGTCAAAGTTCGAGCGTATCAGACAAGTTGCGCCCGGTTGCTAAACTGTGAGTTTACGCCTCGTGAGCAGCACCCACACAACAACGACGCCAAGTACCGCCGTCTTTGATGAGGCTGATTTGGTAGCGCGCGCGAAGGCCGGCGACGCTGAGGCCTTTTCCGAGCTGGTTCGCCACTATGACCGGCGGGTTTACCGCATGGCGAAGCAGATCACCCAAAACGACGAGGATACCGAGGACGTCCTCCAGGAGACGTTCTTAAAGGCGTATACTCACCTGGATGACTTTCAGGGCAATTCCAAGTTTTATACCTGGCTGGTTCGGATTGCCGTGAACGAGGCTTTGATGAAGCTGCGCAAGCGGCGGTCCGACCGGACGGTTCCGCTGGATGAACCGGTCGATACCGGAGAGGAGGAAATTGTCCGCGAGATCGCCGTTTGGGACGAAAATCCCGAGCAACAGTACTCCCGAGAAGAGTTAGCAGACATCCTGGACGAAGCAATTGGAAGTTTAAAGCCTTCATACCGCAACGTTTTTGTCTTGAGAGACATCGAAGAGCTGTCAATTCAGGAGACTGCGGAAGCTTTGAATCAGTCCATTTCAGCCGTAAAGAGCAGCTTGCTGCGCGCGAGATTGCAGCTTCGGGAAAAACTAACCCGGCTGTTCAAAAAGAAGGGGGACAACGCGTTTGCTGTCCTGTAAGCAGTTTCTGCAGGAGCTGAACGATTTCCTGGACGAAACGCTCGACCCGCAAATTAGGGCCGAGCTGCAACGTCATGTGAACGAGTGCCCCAATTGCTGGGTCTTGTGTAACACCACGGAAAAGACGCTGCAGGTGTTTAAGGGATATCAGGCGAAGGCGGTACCGACCGACATCCAGGACCGGCTTCTAGCAGCGCTCGAGAGACGGATCGCCGCTCGAGGGCCCCTCTGCAGGAAAACCGTTCCCGCGGATGTTGCGCATACCGCGGAAGCGGATTGTCCGGATCCCGACAATAATTAATGCACTGGACTGTTGACCGGTAGAGTCTCTTTTTTAAAGAGGCCCTTAAAGATTTGCTGCTGCTCCGGCGTCAAAACGCTAAGGATCCGGCGCCGTCCGTGTTCCGCGACGTCTTCCCGTTCTTCTTCAATGTTCTGGTAATACTTGCCGTAATCGTCCAGTTCCTGGGAGACGACGCGCGCCTGCTCCGGCGTCAGATGAAGCTTTTGCTTCAAATCTTCCAATCCGCTTACCGTTGCTGCGTGTACCGGAGTCATCCGCATATGCAAATAAACCCGAGTTAATGCGGCGCCTAGAGTCGCACCGCACAAAAACACGAGGAAGAAAATCGTGACGATCTTCGGGTTGGACCAGACTCGTTGCGAGGAACGCATTTCTCGCGGGATGCGCGTTGTAGCAGCGGAAAGAATCGTGGACCTCTTCTATTAAGTAACCGCCAACAAAACGGAGCCTGGGTCGCGGTTGATCGTGCTGAAATTGCTCTGCCACGTCGAAGGCCGCGACCGGCCCTTTGCCGGCTTAATGGGACGCGAAATTCTCCAGCACCGCATCCCGCTGCTCAGCTACACTTCCGGTAACCGGCGCATCATAATGCGCCTGGGCAACTATTCCGTTGCCGAGATGCCCGTCTCGTGTCTCCGCGGCAATAAAATAGCTGCCGGCCACCAGCGCCAGCGTGAGCGACGCATACGCAATCCGCGAAGAAACGGGCGAGTAGATCAGCGAAGACCAGATAGACTCCTTGGCTCTTGCTTCGATCCGCTGCAGAACTCGAGCGTAGAACCCGGGTGCAGGGTCCATTTCCTCTGACGCCCGCAGGGTGCGCAACATCTGGCTGTGTGATTTAAACATTTCCAACTCCGAGGCACACTCAGAGCAGGACGCGACATGGTCGGTTTGATCTTCGCTTCCGGCAACTGGCCGCTCTGCCAAAAGCAGATCCTCTAACCGGTTTCGGATGAACCCGTGCATACTTCCCTCAAAATAGACACTCAATCAATAGCGGATCTTTTGTCCCGTCCGCTTGTTCTAAACTTTACCCGCAAACCGGCTGTATGAAAAGACCCTAAATGCGGCGGCTAGCCAAAGGCCCCCGCGAAAGCCGTTCCGCCGCCTTTACGAGCTTTTGGCGCGCTCGGAACAACTTCACCTTTATGGTGTTTTCGTTCATTCCGGTCATCCCTGACAGTTCCTCAACCGAATGACCTTCTACTTCTTTTAAAAGCAATAAGTTACGGTCTTCTTCGGAGACTTTCGACAGCAGCTTCAAGATCAGATCGTGCTGCGCGAGGCGCTGGTCGACCGCCGGCGCCTGGTCTGTGGCCGGCTCCGAATTCTCCAACCGGAGCGACTCCTCCGCGGTAAAGTCGCTCTCGTAAACGAGCTTGCGAACTCGCTTCTTCCGCAAATAGTCGTAGCACTCGTTTACCGTAATTTTGTAGATCCAGGTAAGCAGCGAGCTCCTGAAATCGAAGTTCTTAATAGAAAAGTAAATCTTTGCAAATACTTGCTGGGCAATGTCTTCCGCGTCGTTACGATTCCGCAGAATGCCGTAAATAATTGAAAAAACCTTCGCTTGGTATCGGTCAACGATCTCCCGAAAGGCTATCTCGTCCTGCGCCTGCACGCGGCGAACCAGAGCAGCTTCTTCGCTTATTCGATGGTCCAATTTAGGCTTCGCTTGCGCCGTGGGCGCCCCGTCGACCGTTTTCGGGAACGGAAGAGTCGCAGAAAAACCGCTCATACACCGCCTCCGACGCACCCCTAAGCGCCCGGGTTTCAAAAACCTGCCCCGCCAAAGATCCGGTCTGACGGTGCGGCTTCGACATTATCCCAGAAAGTTGCCACACTCTAGCTCACCCACGCATCAGAACCTTACAAATTGGTTTAAACTGAAAACAGGAGAGTTTGGATGATTCAGCTTACCGAGACTGCCGTGACCAAGGTCAGTGAAATACTTGGCATGCAGGAACCGAGGCCTGCCGGCCTTCGGATTGCCGTCGTGGGCGGTGGATGCTCTGGCTTTAGCTATTCGATGGCCTTTGAGACTGCCCCGAACATGCTTGACAAAACTTACAAATTTGGCGAGCTGAAGGTATTTGTGGACCAGGCCAGCATGCTGTACCTGGACGGCGCGGAGGTCGACTATGTCGAGACATTGGAAGGCTCCGGCTTCAAGTTCAACAATCCGCAAGTGAAGTCCACTTGCGGCTGCGGCAGCTCGTTCAGCGCATAAGCGCGGACGTGCTAGACCATATCCACGGTCTTCTAACCGAATCTAGAAATCCGTCCTCCGTTGCCATTGACACGCTTCCCACTTTGGAAGCGCTTCGTGTCATCAATTCGTCCGATCAGGAAGTTGCTCCCACCGTAGAAGCGGAGCTGCCCAATATTGCCAAGGCGGTTGACGGTATTGCAGCCCGCCTTGAGGCAGGTGGCCGTCTATTTTATGTAGGAGCTGGAACCTCGGGACGGTTGGGGGTCCTGGACGCTTCCGAATGCCCACCCACTTTTAATACACCTCCGGAACTTGTCATCGGACTGATCGCCGGCGGAGATCGGGCTCTTCGAAGTTCAATTGAAAAAGCCGAAGATAGCCCCGAACAGGGCGCACTCGATCTCCAAGCTCACAATTTTTCCCCACAAGACGCGCTAGTTGGCATCGCTGCCAGCGGACGTACGCCCTACGTACTCGGCGCTCTTCGGTATGCTCGAGAATTAAAAGCGCTGACGGTGAGCGTGAGTTGTACCCCCCATTCGCAAATTGCCTCCACAGCTGACGTCGCAATTAATCCCTTAGTCGGTCCTGAAATCATCACCGGATCGACCCGCATGCGGGCCGGCACTGCAACCAAACTTGTTCTGAACATGCTGAGCACCGGCGTTATGATCCGCCTTGGCTATGTTTACAGCAATCTGATGGTCAACGTGCAACCGACCAACGGAAAGCTGAAAGATCGGGCCCGCCGCATCATCGGAGACATCGCTGGCTTGTCCTATGACGAAGCAGCGTGTCTCCTCGACGAAAGCGGCTCCGTGCGAACTGCTATTGTGATGCACGAGCGTAAACTGTCGCGAGCCGAAGCGGAAGACCTACTCCGCGCGCATCACGGCAAGCTACGCGATGCATTACAAAAATAGAAATTCATGGACAAATTCAGAATCATGGGCGGCACGCCTTTGTATGGTGAAATTCGTGTCAGCGGTTCGAAAAATTCCTCTCTTCCAGCCCTCGCCGCATGCCTGCTCACAGATGAACCAGTCACACTCTCTCGTGTCCCGCGTGTAAAAGACATTCAGACGATGCTGAGCCTGCTAGCTTACACCGGAGCGAGGGTATCCAGCGATTCCGGCAAGGTCATCGTAGAAGCGAAATCTCTTGACCAGCCGGAAGCGCCCTACGACGTCGTGAAAACGATGCGTGCTTCTAGTCTGGTGTTAGGACCGTTGGTGGCTCGTACCGGACGAGCACGGGTGTCGATGCCGGGCGGCTGCGCGATCGGCGCGCGCCCCATCAATTTGCATGTCAGCGCTCTGGAACACCTAGGAGCAACCATTGAACAGACTCACGGCTACGTGGAAGCGCAGGCTCCGGACGGTTTGCGTGGTGGAAATGTCCACTTCGATCGGATCACCGTTACCGGCACGGAGGATGTCTTAATGGCCGCAGTCCTTGCCAAGGGAGAAACTGTGATCCGCAATGCCGCTCGTGAGCCGGAAGTTAAAGATTTGGCAGACTTGCTGATCAGAATGGGCGCAAAAATCGAGGGCGCCGGCACCTCAACTATTCGCGTGACTGGCGTCGAACGCCTGCATGGCGCCGAGCATACCATCATTCCCGATCGAATCGAAGCCGGTACATTTGTTTTGGCGGGAGCGATTTCGCAAGGCGAGCTGGTCGTCAGCGACTGCGTCCCCGAACACTTCGCCGCACTCAATTACAAGCTGGAGCAAGCAGGCGCGGACATTCAAGTGGAACCGAATGCAGTGCGGGTCCGTTACACCGGGAGACCGAAGGCTGTCGACATGACGACAGAGGAATTCCCAGGCTTTGCAACCGACCTGCAGGCGCAGTATATGGCCTATATGGCGACTGCCCAAGGGATCAGCTTTGTCACCGAAACCATTTTCGAAAATCGTTTTATGCACGTGCCGGAACTCGGACGCATGGGCGCAAACATTCGCATCGAAGGGCGGCAGGCGATTGTCGCTGGCGAAGACGGGCTGATGGGTGCGCAAGTGATTGCTTCGGATCTGCGCGCCAGCGCCTCACTCGTGCTGGCTGCACTAGTAGCAAAGGGAGAGACCATTATCGACCGCGTCTATCATATGGATCGCGGCTACGAGCGAATTGAGGAGAAATTGGCGGCCGCCGGCGCAAAGATCGAGCGTATCCAATGAAGCAGCACAGTCCGGGCTTTCTCGCCATCGTTCACGAAGCGATGACCCGCATCCATGAAATCGACATCGAGGAGTACAAACGGCTGCGCCAATCCGACGAAGCCGGACAGCTTGTAGACGTCCGTGAGGATCACGAATGGGAAGCCGCCCACGCCGCCGGCGCCATTCATCTCAGCAAAGGCATCATCGAGCGCGATATCGAAACCACTTTTCCGGACAAAAGCACCCGGCTGGTGCTGTATTGCGGAGGCGGCTACCGGTCAGCGTTGGCAACCGACAATCTGCAGAAGATGGGTTACCACAATATCCTCTCGCTTGATGGTGGCTGGCGTGCGATTGAAGCCTCAGACCTGCCGATCGAACGCAAGTAGCATTTCGTCTTCAGGCGTCTCATGGACGAGCTCTTAACCTCCATCGCTGCAAAGAAGCAGCGGCTTGAGGAATTACGGCCGCTCCCGCCAAAGGCGCTCGCCAACATCGATCATTACTACGACATAGAGCTTACGTATACGTCCAATGCCATCGAGGGAAATACGCTCAGCGCAGTGGAGACAACGCTAGTCATCGAAAAGGGAGTGACGATCAGCGGCAAGCCGCTGATAGATCATCTGGAGGCGCTCGATCATTACGATGCCATCCGCTACGTCCGCGAGCTGGCACGCCACCAAACGCCTCTGACGGAAAGCGACGTACGTAGTCTTCACAAGCTCGTCATGCAACGCTCTGCACCCGAGATTGCCGGGCAGTATGCCGATCTTCCTCGTTATGTCCGAACGGAAACGGGACGTTTCAGTTTTCCGTCGCCGGCCGAAGTGCCGACTCTGATGGGAGACCTCGCCGCGTGGCTCGGAAGCGCGCCGGAGATCCCCAATACGGCCTTCACAGCGCACCGGCGGTTAGTCGATATCCATCCGTTCAATGACGGCAATGGACGCACCGCGCGCCTCCTGATGAATCTGATTCTTATTCGCGCCGGTTATCCGCCCGTTGCCGTGCGGCTCGAAGATCGGCTTGAATATGTCCGCGGCTTGCAGGAGGAACAGGCTGGACATGGCGAAGAGCGTTTTATTGCATTGCTTTATCGGCGGCTGGACGCAACATTAGGGGATTATTTGAGCGCTTTACAGGACGCTCAGTCGTAATTACCGATCGAACCCGAGTAGACCTTCTGTCTTTTTTGCGATCTGAAGAAGGCGTGCATCGGCCCCCGGCGCAGCAATCAGTTGCAGTCCGATCGGTAGTCCCAGCTTCGTGCGGCCACACGGTAGCGAGATCGCCGGCTCACCCAAGAAATTGATGGCACGCGTTAGCCGGGTGGAAGCCATTCGTGTATTCTCTTCTTCGCCGCCGATCAACACCGTCACCTCTTCGCGCAATGGAGCCGCAATTGGTGTCGACGGAGCAACCATCAAGTCGTACTTCTTCCACAATTCGTTGAAGCCCTGCCGGAACACCTTGCGAATTCGTTGCGCATTCACGTATTCATATCCGGCCACCCGGCGTCCCTCCTGCAGCAGTGCCCAGACGATCTCGCTGAACATGCTGGGATCGTGGCAGTGCGCATATACCGCCGTGGCCTCGCTCGCCTGAATGATGCGGGCGGCCAGATTCGCCTCGTGCAGATCAGGTATCCGTTCTTCGGACACGATCGCGCCTGCCTGCTCCAGCAAACCGAGAACGCCTTTCACTGCCGCGGCCACTTCTTCGTCGACGCGTTCGAAATAAAAGTTCGCGGGAAGGCACACGCGCAAACCGGCGAGTTCTTCCTCGACACGCTGCAGCTTGCCGATCACTTCCATC
>Ga0207085_1027_pt1 | contig 24167 bp, 16 predicted proteins | sample Alteio_BWMinHeat_53_FD_153542 | JGI IMG/M metagenome (GOLD analysis project Ga0207085, IMG submission 153542) | Enriched cells from forest soil in Barre Woods Harvard Forest LTER site, Petersham, Massachusetts, United States -... | ecosystem: Environmental > Terrestrial > Soil > Temperate forest >...
GCCACGCTGGTCGGCTTGTTGTTTTCCGTGGTGTTTTCTTCCACGGTGACGAGCGTGTCCGGCTTCACGGTGTAAATCGTGCCGTCAGCAAAGGTGATCCGCGCGTTGGCATCCGACCCTGTTTGCACCAGGTCGCCCTTATCCAGCACGGTGCGGAAGTCCGCCTCCACCCATTGCACCGAATTCACTTTTTTCACTTGCACTTTGCCGTCAAGATTGACGAACTTCGCATGCTTCTGATCATCGGTCTGCGCTTCCACATCGGGATTGCTCACCGCTCCATTGATCTTTTGGAGGATCCTCGGATACAAATCGGGTTTTGCGAGGTAAACGCCGCCAGAAATGATCGCCACAAGCAAAAATCCGTATCCCAGTACCGTCTTATAGGTGACCGCCTTCCAATACACCTGGACGCGCGGGTTCTTCTGCTGGGCCTGCGCTTGCTTCGGATCGGTGGGCGCTTGTGTGGTCACGGTGATTGCGCTGTGGTTACTCCAATTTTTCAATCTAGCATAGCGTTTTGCACGCGGCTATCGCCCGTAGTCAAATTGCAAATAGCGAATGCACACAAAGGGCCAGCTGTACTTCGCCTGCTCACAAGTACAGGCTGTTTTTCCGCTCGCGGATTGGGCCGTCGATTGTATTTGAGGCTCGTGGCGGTATCTCCTATAATATGAAGTTTGTCTACGGACTCGGGAGACTCATCGGATGGCTGGCGCAAACGACAAAAGCAAACTGGGCTACCGCATTCTTTTGGGGGCAGTCGTACTGCTCCTGGGCGGCAGCATGCTCCTATATCTCGTTCCGCAGACGCCGGGCGTCGGCGAGGTCTCGACCGACACTATCGCCAAGGTCGGCGACCAGTCGGTTAGCGTCGCGGAAGTCCGCCAGCAGCTGGACGAGATGGAACGCCGGGGCCAGCTCCCCAAGCAGTTCGAAGTGATTGCCGCCCAGCAGGTCCTCAACCAGATCGTCCATGAAAAAGAGATTGAGTACGAAGCCAAGCGCCTGGGAATCACCGTCTCCGATCAAGAGCGCGCCGACCGCATCCGCCAGTTCCTCCCTACGGCTTTTAACGGCAGCACTTTCGTTGGTATGGACCGCTATTCGGCGGAAGTGCAGGCGCGCTTCCAATTGACTGTTCCGGTGTTCGAAGAGTTGATTCGCCAGGGCCTGCTTGAAGAAAAGTTCCGCAAGCTCGTCACCGATGGAATCAGCGTTGGCCCGGCTGAGCTCCAGGACGAGTTCCGCTACAAGAATGAAAAAGTGAGGCTGGACTACGCGCTGATCAAGCCGGAGGACCTTGAAGCGAAGCTCACTCTCGACGAAGCCGAGATCAAGGCCTTCTACGATAAAAGCAAGTCGAAGTATCAAGTGCCTGAAAAGCGCATAGTGCGCTACGCGCTGGTGGATTTGAACCAAATTCGCCAGAATGTACAGATCTCCGACGACCAGCTCAATCTGCAATATAAAAAGAACATCCAGGATTATCAGGTACAGAACCGCGTGCACGTTGAGCACATCTTGTTGATGACCGTGGGGAAGACCGACGCGGAAGTCGATGAAATCAAGAAAAAGGCTGAGGATGTCCTGAAGCAGGCCCGCAAGGGGGACAAGTTCGAGGATCTGGCCAAGAAGTACACCGAAGATCCCGGAACCAAGGACAAGGGCGGCGACCTCGGCTGGCTCGTCCAGGGGCAAACGGTGCCGGAATTTGAAAAAGTGGCCTTCAGCCTACCGAAGGGTCAAATTTCAGACCTCGTTCGAACGCAGTATGGCTTTCACATCATCAAAGTGCTCGATAAAGAGACGGCTCATACCAAGCCATTCGAAGAGGTGAAGGAAACACTTCGCCCACAACTCTTGCGCGATGAAGTGGACAGGCAGGCCACCGACATTTCAGGTCAATTGTCAGCTGCCATCCGCCAATCCAACAAGATCTCCCTGGACGATCTCGCGAAGCAGTATCACCTTACAATCGGTGAAACGCGAGCCGTCTCGGCCACGGATCCCCTTCTCGAGCTAGCCAATTCCTCGGACGCCAAAGATCAAATCTTTCGTTTACGCGTTGGAGAATTGAGCCTGCCGGTTCGAACCGATCGAGGTTACGTCGTGCTTTCCCTGAAAGGCTCTCAGCCAGCACACCCAGGCACGCTTGATGAGGTGCGCGACAAGGTCATTACCGAACTGAAACACGAGAAGTCCACCGAGCTTGCGCGCGTTAAAGCCCAGGAACTCGCCAAGCGCTTGAATGCTGGCGAGAAATTCGACACTACGGCAAAAGCACTGGGGCTCGAGCCAAAGACCAGCGACTCCATTGCCCGCGACGGCTCCATTCCCGGCGCCGCCACCGGGAAGCAACTCGCCGCCGCCTTCCACCTGAAGGCTGGGGGAGTCGGTGAGCCTTTGAACCTGGGACAGAACTGGCTGGTTTATCACGTTGCGGAGAAGGTAGAGCCCAACCCGGCAGACTTTGAGAAGCAGAAGAAGGACTTGACCGAATCGGTGCTCCAAGCGAAGCGCAGTTTGGCTTTCGAGGCCTTCCGCACATCCTTGGAAGACCGCCTGAAACAGGAAGGAAAGTTGAAGTTGATGCCCGAAAAGCTCAAATCCTTCGGCGGTTCTATCTAGTCTAAGATACACAATATACACAAGTTAGCGAGAAGCAGCGAGCACTTGTCTTTCCCGACGCACCTCGCTACCCTATCAGTGTCCCCGATGCGTTGAACTTCGCTCCAGACCGCGTCCCAGGCGGGTTTGGACTTGGGAACACAACTCTGACATTACGAAAGCAATCCGGATAGCCGGCGCTAAGATTCTAAGGATAGGTGGGAAGAGTTTATGGCAGCGCGCAATTCGGCGGTTCGCAACGACTATCGGTGCAGTATTGAGCGAAATCAGGCGGGGAAGTATTGCGTTCGCGTCCAGGTGCACTATCCCCGCCATGCCTGGAAGCTTGGCGTCTATTTCCTGGCTGGGTCCTTTGACAGAGCCATGAAGAAGCTCGAAGAAGCCCTGGATTTCCTGCAGCGCCAGGAAGAGAAACTTTGGTTTTGGGGCGTCGACCGGGCCGAAGACATGGGCTTCTCGGCTGAATTCCTCAAGGATGCCGGATTGAAGCTGGATCGCCGCATAGAATTTCCTCGAAAGGCGACCAGCGTTTCCCTCGCGCCCGAGCGCCAGGTACCCGCCTTCGTTCTGGGCCCCATGCGCCGCGGCCTAGCCGAATCCGTTGAAATGTCTAGAGCTGCCGCAGCCGCCGGCAGCTAAGAAACTAGGGCGTCATGAAGACTGCCTGCCTCTTGGTTCTTGGAAGCTGGTTGCTCCTTGCTAACGGTGGCAAGGCGCAGACTCAGCCAGCACAGCAGACCAGCGATCAGGCCAAACCCGATCCAGGCAGCCCCAAGAACGACAGCAAACCCAAAAAGACTGGTGCGGCAACAGAAACTCCTGCCAAGACTCCTGCAGATTCGTCTGCGAGGACCCCCGCAAGCGCGCTGGCAAGCACTCCGCCGGCAGCAAACAGGGCCGCTGCACAGCAGCCACAACCGCCCAATAGCGGCGGCACGGTCTGGGTGAACACGGCATCAGGCGTCTATCATAAACCCGGCAGCCGTTATTACGGCAAGACCAAGCAGGGGAAGTACATGACCGAGGCCGACGCTATCAAAGCTGGCTACCACGCCGCGAAGAAAGAATAAGACCTTTCTCTAAGTAAAGAACGGAAGGGAAGCAGGGAATCTTTCGCGCGTCTTCTGTCGTCCCGCGCATTCGTCCCGAAGCGTCCAAATCAAGCAGCTATTTTTCGCGCAAGATGACTTCGCCCTGGCCGACGAGCTGATCGTTGAGCCATAGGCGGTATTTGTAGGTGGCCGCTTTGCTGCCGGGGCGGGGTGGGCCGCTGAGCAAGCGCATGCCCGCGGGCGCCTGAAAAACATTCGACGAAAACGGACAGCGGTTAGCGTCGAATTCCACGCGCAAATTGCCGGCGTCGGAGATCCAGGAAATCTGGTCGCCTTCGTCAATCACGACGACTTGCGGAATGAGTCCTACAAGTACAGGGCGTTCAGCCATTTTTCTATACAACTCCGTCGCTTCCTGAAGCGAATGTTCCTGACGATTTGAGGGCAAGGGCACAATAACATATTCAAAGGAAAGCGGCCTTGTGATGTCCGCCACCGCCTCTGAAAGAATCCTCAAATTGCAGTTCTCGCAAGAAACTTCACAACCAACCCGTCCTTTTGGACATCTAACTGTGCGGAACCTGTACTTCGCTGCGCTTGACCGTTCCTCGACGCCTCCGTACACTGAAAATGTAGCATCGTGGCGCGAAGTTCCGGCTGGATCTCTTGCGCTCGCGGAAATCGCACGAATAAGCGTCGGTGACTGGGCGCGGAGGATTTTGCCGGATGGCTTCAGCTTCACGCTATTTATCGATACCGCTCCCGAATGGCTCCCGAATTTCGCTTCTTCTTTCTTTGCCCTTCGCCCTCATTCACATTGGCTCGTTGCTGATTTTCTTCACGCCCTTTCACTGGTATTACCTGGTCACCTGCCTGGCGCTTTTGGTGGTGCGTATGTTCTTCGTCACTGCCGGCTACCACCGGTATTTTTCTCACCGCTCGTTCAAGACCAGCCGCGTGTTCCAGTTCGTGATCGCGTTCATGGCCATGACCTCTTCGCAGAAGGGCGTGCTCTGGTGGGCGGCGCATCACCGGCATCATCACCGTCATTCGGACCAGGAACTGGATTTGCACTCGCCGACCCTTTTCGGATTCTTCTGGTCGCACGTCGGCTGGATTATTTCCGATAAATACAACGACACCCGACTCGAATACATTGGCGACTTCGCAAAGTTTCCGGAGTTGCGTTGGCTGAACAAGTACCACCTCGTGCCGCCGGTTACGCTCGGCGCTGCATTGTGGCTGATCGGGGGATGGCCGTTGTTCATCTGGGGCTTCTGCCTGAGCACTGTGCTGCTGTGGCATGACACCTTTACCATCAATTCGCTTTCGCACCTCTTCGGCTCGCGCCGCTATGAGACCACCGACACCAGCCGCAACAACTGGCTGCTCGCCCTGCTCACTCTCGGCGAAGGCTGGCACAACAATCATCATCATTTTATGGCCTCGGCGCGTCAGGGCTTCTTCTGGTGGGAGATCGACATCACCTACTACACGCTGAAAGTTCTCTCCTGGTTCGGCATCGTTTGGGAGCTCCGCAAAGTTCCTGCGCATCTGCTCACGGAAGACCGCCTCGCCGCTTGACACAAGATTTAAGGAAAGCCCGGGACAGACAGCGATGTCTGTCCCGTTTTCTTTCCAGGGAGTAACGCCGCTCTCGGGATATCCCATGAAAACGAGGGCGCGCAAAAGAAACAGGCCCACCCTCCCGCGGAAACCGCAAGAAGATGGGCCTTCCAGCTACTGGTTGGCTTTCTTCTTGGCCGGCTTTGCCTGTGACTTTGAGTCTCCGCCCTTGGGGCTGCTGAGCGCCAGGAAATCCCTGGCGTTGAACGGGTACCGGCGAGTGGACTTCTGTCCCGTGGTATTCAAGGTAACGTCCACGCGCCGATTGTTGGCCAGGACCATAACCGTCAGATTATTCAGCATTTGTTGCCGATCATCCGGCGTCAAATCCGGATTGTCCGCGATCTGTTCCTTGATCTGGTCGGCCGTCAGCTGGTTTTCCTCGCCAGAGGACCGCGTCTCAATGTGGTCCGCAGGGACGCCGTGTTCCACCAGATAGCTCTTGGTGCGTTCCACGCGCCGTTCAGTAAGACTCTTGTTGTACACAGCCCCGCCCCGGGGGTCGGCATGGCCACCGAGGATCAAGTGCGCCTCGGGCTTGAACGTCAAGTAGCGCTGGAAGTCGGCTGCCAGCGTCGCCAGAATCTGTTCCTGGCTACTGACCAAACCGCCGGTGGGATTCCCGGTAGTCGGCCGGGCCGTCGCAAAGTAGATGCTGTGAAGAGAGAGTCTCGTTTCGAGCTCCACCATTTCCGGCGGAGGTGGCGGTTCGAGGGCTTCGATTCCCACCATACAGTCTGCGGTGCCACCGCGGCCATCGTCGACGTGCCCGCTTACGGAATAGCGCCCCGGCTTCATCCCTGCGGTCTCGAACTTCACAGACGCGTCCCTCCCGCGGACTCGTCCCCCGCTGGATTTCCAGGAGTAGGTCAGTGGATCGTTGTCGGGGTCGCTGGCGGAGGCGCTAATCAGCACCACTTCGCCAATCTGCACCGAGCTGCGGTCCGCGGAGCAACTCATGGATGGCGGCCGATTGGGCTGCGGTTCGACGCGAACTTCCGCCGAGCAATCGGCGGTGCCCCCGCGGCCGTCATCGACGCGCACTTTTATTGTGTAAGTTCCGGGAGTTACGCCGGAAGAGTTCCATCTCGCATCGGGCCCGTTGCCTTCGATGGATCCGCCACTGGCCGCCCAGGAATACGTCAGAGGATCGTTGTCCGGATCGCTTGCGTCCGCGCGCGCTGCGGTCTTGTCTCCCGATCCGGCATAGACCATTCTCTTGTCAACCGAACATGAGACTATCGGCGAACGGTTGGGAGGTGGCGGAAGCGGAGCATTCCCGCCGAAGCGGAACACGATTCCCGCCGAGAGCCGCACGTTGTTCTGCCAGCCCGTATCACCAGTCAAGGACGTAGGATCGCGAAACCGCGTGAGTAAGTACTCGGCTTGAAAAAGTCGCAGCGCGATTCTGTGGTTCACTCGGTAATCCAGCCCACCTCCGGCTGTCATGGTGAAGACCGTTTCTCGGAGCAGAGGAGTGCAGGCATAAATGGGCGCAGTGCAGTTCACCAGCGTAACGTCGTCGGCGTGCGCTACTCCCCCCAAAACCTGGAGAAACGGAGTGAGCCGGTCGTGGTCGCGGAAGGAAACACGCGGGCCAAACATGACGGTGAATACGTTGCTTTTCACGTCCACGTTGCGCGAAGGGCTGAATGCGGCACCGGTGTTGCTGAACTCCAACGAATCCACTCTGAAGCCGCCAAAATCGGCAACCAAGCCAAGGTGCCTGTTGAAATTGTAGGCAAGCGAGGTGCTGCCGCCATGCATCTTGTCGATCCGGTTCTTGGTGTTGTCGGGCACCGCCCTCCAGAAGGAATAGCCCATGAACAGTTCAACCTTCGGAGTCGAGTCGCCCTGTCCTCTCTCCCTGCGCTCGTGCCTCCTCGAAGGCTTTCCCATTCCGCTGCCTGCGGACTCTTGTCGCGCCGACGCGGTTCGTGATGTTAACGGCGTTTTTTCAGCCGGCGTAGGCGTGGCCGCGTCTCGGGGCGCCGCGGTGGAATTCGCGGACTCGTCTTTCTTCCTCGTGTCCCCGGGCTTTGCCGTGTCGTCGGCAAAGAGTGTAGGCACTAGAAAAATCCCCATAGCCATGGCGGGAATAATGCGCGCTCCCAATTTCATTGTTGCCTCCTGAATCGTGCCTACTTGCCGCGAAGCGGAGCAAAGAACCCCGCTTCGCAGCCGTGCAAACTGCCTACTGCAACTGCGTCTCGCGAATCGCCCGGGCCTTACGGCGCCGGCACGGTGACCGTGGCCGCGTTCACCGTGGCCGAGGCTGCTCCCCCGGCAGAACCGGCAAACATTCTTCCTTCCACCGCTGCTCCGGTATTGAGCGTGATGCTTACTGCGGCGAGCACATTCCCTTTGAATATGGTGGTGGTGTCGATCGTCGCGGAGGTGCCGACCTGCCAGAAGATGTTGCCGGCCTTGGCGCCGCCGGCCAGGATGACTTGCGAAGCGGGTGCGGTGGTGAGTGTGGACCCCATCTTGAAGATGAAAACCGCATTGGGGTCGCCCTGCGCGTCCAGGGTGACATTGTTGCCGGGCCCTGCTCCCGATATCAAAACGGATGTCGAGTTCACGTACAGCCCAGGTGTGAAGGTCAGTCCTCCCATGTTTCCGGGCAACGTCAATGCATTTGTCGATCGGCTTACCGCGTCGTTGTAGGCAGCCAGCAAATCAGCTTGTGCTTTGGTGACCACCGGATCGTTGACATGAATCGTCCCATTCACCTGTGCGGGCGGAATTCCCTGCGAGGTGCCTGGTGCCAGCCCAACGTCGCCATTGATCACCACGGGCCCGGTGCTGCTGATCGAGGACGTCGCCATCACGGCGAAGTTGCCCGCTGTTCCCAGGTTGATTGTCGCTGGCCCCGCGGCACCGGTCAGCGTGCCCGTCGTGAAACTCCACGGATTCGGTGCCACGCCTGCTCCCAATGCCTTGCCTGTGAGGTCCTTGACGGCGCTTGAAACCGTCGCCGTATACTGCGTGTTGGAGGCGAGATTCGCCGAAGGCATAAACGATGCGATATGGCTTGCAGCGTCGTATACCACGGTGCCGCTTACAGCAGCTCCGCCAGCCGTCACTACCACCGTAAAAGTCGCGTTGCTGATTGTCGTCGGATCCATGGCGGTGCTGAACGTTGCGCTGACGCTTGTGTCGATGAACACACTGGAAGCCGCGCTGGCTGGATTGGTGGAGGTGATCGTTGGGGCCACTAGGTTTGAGGCCACACCTGTTGTGAAGGTCCAGACGAAATTGGCGGCCATGGGGACGCCGGTGAGGTCCTTGGCTGCGGTCGTAATTGTGGCTGTGTAGTTCGTGCTCGCAGCCAGGTTAGCACTGGGAGTAAAGACCGCGGTTTTGCCCGCATAGCTTACCGATCCTGGTACTGCTGCTCCCCCTGCAGTTACGGCCAAAGTGAAAGTTCCGGCCGCGGAGATCGTGGCTGGATCCATTGCCGTGCTGAACGTCGCGGCGACTTTTTGATTCAACGGCACATTCGGCGCTGCATTGGCAGGAACTGTGGAAACCACTGTTGGCGCGCTGGCGTTTGCCGCTATACCGGTTGTAAAACTCCAAACGTAATTGGCGGCCAGCGCGTTGCCTAACGTGCTCTGCGCGGCGATGGTAATGGTAGCGGTGAATTGAGTACTGGCTGCAAGGGCCGCTGTGGGCGCAAAAGTAGCGGTGTTGCTGGCCGCATCGTAGGTGACTGCGCCAGCCACGGCAGCTCCGCCGGTTGTCACTGTCACTGCAAAAGTCCCCGCCGCAGTGATCGTGCCCGCGTTCATTGGCGTATTAAACGTTGCGGTGATTTTCTGATTCAGCGGTACGTTGGTGGCCCCGCTGGCGGGAATCGTGGAGGTCACCGCAGGCGTGGCCGCTGTCGTGAACGTCCACACAAAATTGGCTGCCAGTGGCGCGCCCGTAGGATCTTTCGCCCCCGTGGTGATCGTGGCGGTATACAAAGTCGAGCCCGCCAGGAGGGCTCCTGGTGTGAATGTCGCCGTGCTCCCGGCGAAGTTGACGGATCCAGCCACGGCCGTTGCGCCGGGTCCAGCCAGCTTGAAGGTAGTTGCATTAATTGTTGTGGCGTCCATCGGAACGCTGAAGGTGGCAGTGATGGTAGTGCTCTCGGCCACACCCACGGCGCCGTTCAACGGAACCGTAGAAACCACAGTGGGCGGCGGAGCCGTCGTAAAGGTCCACACAAAGTTGGCTGCCAGTGGTGCGCCCGTGGGATCTTTTGCTCCGGTGGTAATCGTGGCCGTGAACAAGGTGCTGTTGGCGAGAATGGCCGCCGGCGTAAACGTCGCGGTGGTTCCCGAATAGGTGACCGCGCCAGCCACGGGAGTGGCTCCGGGCCCGGTCACCTTGAACGTTGCCCCCGTGATTGTGGTGGGGTCCATGGCCTCGCTGAACGTTGCCGAGATAATCGTGTTCACAGCCGCAGCGGGTGCCGCATTTGCCGGAATGGTGGAAACTACTGTTGGTGGCGGAGCGGTCATGAAAGTCCACACAAAATTGGCCGCCAGACCAACTCCGGCATTGTCTTTTGCTCCGGTGGTAATCGTGGCCGTAAACAAAGTGCTGTTGGCAAGAACGCTTGTTGGGGTAAACGTCGCCGTGGAACCTGCGAAGGTAACGGCTCCCGCAACCGGGGTTGCGCCTGGTCCCGTCAAAGTAAACGTAGCATTCGTGAACGTGAGCCCGTTCATCGGCTCTGAGAACGTAGCGCTGACGAGAGTATTAACGGCCACGGCCGTGGCGCCATTTGCAGGGACGGTGGAAACTACGATCGGCAGCCCCGTCGTGAAGCTCCACACAAAATTCGCCGCCAGTGCATTGCCGCCGGGGTCTTTGGCTCCCGTTGTAATCGTGGCAGTGTAGACGGTACTCGCGGCGAGCGAGGCCGTTGGTGTAAAGGTGGCCGTACTGCCTGAGTACGCCACTGTCCCGGAGACAGTAGCGGCTCCGGGTCCTGTCAGCGTAAATGTGGCTGCGTTGATCGTCGCCGGGTTCATCACCGAACTGAAAGTTGCACTCACAGTCGTATTGAGAGGCACCGCGATAGCGCCATTCGCGGGCAACGTGGCGATCACCGTGGGGAATGCTGGACTGTGTGTTTGTTCACGGCCGCATCCGGCGACAAGAGCGACTAATACGAATGCCATCCATGATGTTTTCCCAATTCTGAATTTGCGCATTAGCTTCTCCTGTTCAACCGGTGACGAGTTCCTTTTCGATTCCATGGCCGCCCTACGATTCACATCTCTTCAAGATTTTCGAGCCTTCTTCCGGCACCAGTGCCCTTCGAGTGATAGAATCCGCCGCGTGTTTGGTGGAGGCAGATGGTTGCTACAGCAGGTTTAGGCTATGGCGCGCTGAATTGCTTACGGCAATTCTTGCCTGTCACTCAAGAGAGTTTCAGCGTAGTTGACCCGATGCCAAGGGCGCAGGCTTGGAAAGTTGGCTGAAGATCGGGTTGAGGCTCTTTTTATTCCGCTGTAATCTCGCCGGCTCTCGTTGGGACCCCTCTTCTCCCTGTCCGTGACCATGCAAAACGGGGGCCAGTACAAATTCTTATCGTTGCTGCTCACTTTCGAGTTCACTAAGCCTCTAAGGCATTGATTCTAGGTGCGTCGGCAGTTTCCGCCTGTGTTCCGTGCCAAAAGTGGGTTTGGTTTAGGAACGGCACTCGCACCAAATCGGAACGAAATCAATTGCGCTTGCGGAAATGGGAACCGTTTTGAGTTCGCTCCCACCGCTCTTTGCTGCCAATTTGTCGGTTGCGCCGCCCTGGGGATTGCGCGAAAATTGATGCTCTTTCCGTGGCAGAAACGCCCCCGATCTCGCGCCTGCGGATGGCTCGTGGCTTATGGTGCGAGTTAAGTGCAAGAATGAAGAAGGGCAAAACGTCATGAAGCAACAGATTGGTGAACTGAATCCCCCGGTTCGGTTGATGCTCACTCCCGGACCTTCCTCCATCGATCCGCGCGTCTACCGCGCCATGGCCACGCCCCTCGTGGGGCACATGGACCCGTGGTTCAAAGGGTGTATGGAAGAAACGCAAGTCCTGATGCGCCAGATTTTTCAGACGGAGAACCGCATCACCATGCCGCTTTCCGCGTCGGGCTCCGGCGGTATCGAGGCGTCGGTCCTGAACTCGCTCGAAGAGGGCGATGAAGCCATCGTCGCCGTTAACGGCGTGTTTTCCGAGCGCATGTATGAAATTGCGGCGCGTGCTTCGTCAAAAGTTATTAAAGTCGAAGCGCCTTACGGCAAGCCGGTCGATGCCGAAGATGTTCACCGTGCGGGCAAAGGCAAAAAGATCAAGATCGTGGGCTTCGCGCACGGAGAAACGTCCACCGGCGTGATCACCGGCATCGATGCCTATCGAAAAGTCGCCGACGAATTGGGCGCGCTGCTGATTGTGGATACCGTTGCTTCGCTCGCGGCAGTCCCCCTGCATGTGGATCGCGAGCGCATCGACATTTGCTTCAGCGGCTCGCAGAAGGCTATCAGCGCGCCACCGGGAATGTCGCCGATTACCGTCAGCCCGGCCGCCGAAGAAGTCTTTCGCAAGCGCAAAACAAAAGTGCAAAGCTGGTATTTCGATTTGACGACGGCAATGAATTATTGGGGCAAGGACCGGCTGTATCATCACACACCACCCATTTCGCTGATCTTCGCTCTGCGTGAAGCCATGCGTCTGGTTGTTGACGAGGGACTGGAAGCGCGCTGGGAGCGCCATCGCGTGAATCAGCATGCCCTAATCGCCGGACTAGAGGCCATGGGGCTCGATCTTCTGGTAAAAACCCCCGCAGACCGTTTGCCGACCGTCACAGCCGTCATGATTCCCGCCGCCGTCGACGACGCGAAAGTGCGCAACCAGTTGCTCGACGAATTCAATATAGAAATTGCCGGCGGATTCGGCGCCGTGAAGGGCAAAATCTGGCGCGTTGGCTTGATGGGTTATTGCAGCCAAAAATCCAACGTTCTTCTGTTCCTCGCAGCTTTCGAAAAAGTGCTGCTGGATCAGGGCTTCCGCGTACCAAGCGGCGCTGGCGTTGGAGCCGCGGTACGCAGCTACACTCAGGTGGAGACCGCTGCCGCAGTGAGCCGATAGTCCACTCGGCCCGCAACTCAATTTGTTATGCGGAGCGAAGCAGCTCATCGTAAACCGTTAGATAAGTAGTCTGCGAAGGAGATTGCGTGTCCACACGTCCATCACTGGCGAATACGGGCGCCATGAGCCAGTTCATCGGCGCTTTCGAAGTGACTTCTAAATTGACCGGGCAGACCTTTCAATGCCGCTTCTCGCACATGTGGAATGGCATCGCCACGCGCCACGCGGACACGATCGACACTAAATTCTTTGTCGATAGCCAGGCACTCGTCGTCGGACTGGCCCACACCGCCTTCGTAAAATTTCGCGAAAAGGCCGGACGCGACTTGACCGACCGCGAAGCCAGCTTCGTAGCCGCCGAGTATTTACGCGAACGCCTCGAAGAGGAAGACGTTCGCCCGCTCTATGACGTTGCGCATGACGATGTCCTCCGTCTAATCGCCCAAGTCGGCATCAAATAGGTTTTCTTGGAGTGCGGGAGCCCGACTCCCGCTTTTCTTTCCGTCTCCCCATTCAGCAATCACAAGAACCGCATTCGCTAGCGAGCCTCCGCGGATGCATTCGCGCCAAAAAGCAACCGCCCGGCCGCCACCCTCCAAACTCAGTCCCCCGGCTCAGCGTGAAACGCCTCCAGCGTCGGATGCCGCATCCCGTCCCTCCGGATGAAGTGAATTACCAGCAACATCAGCAGCGCCCCGCAGACCATCACCGCCACGGCGATCTGCAAGCCGAGCTGAAGATCGTGGAGGTCCGAAATCTTCCCGACCACGTGAGGTCCCAGCCCCCCGAACAATTGCGTCGCGAACATATACACGCCGACAGATGTCGCGTGTGCGCGCCGCGGCATCATGTCGTGCAGTACGGCCGTCACCGGACCGTGATACCAGGACATGAAGAATCCTGCCACGAATAGCCCGATCAGCACGGTTGATTTTTCTTCCGACTGAATGGCAAGCAAAAGAAATGGCGCTGCAAGAAGGAATGCTGCTGCAACGGCAATAATCCGCCCGGAGGCAAAGCTTCGATGCAGCCGGTCCGCGACAAATCCGCCGGTCAGGACGCCGAAGAGCGCCGACATGAGGCCGATGACCGCGAGAAGGACCGAGGCCTCGCGCAAGCTAAAGTCCTTATAGCTGACTGCAAAGTCCGTGCTCCAGGTAAGTAGCGAGACGCTCGAAAAAGTGATGCAAATCCCCGCACAAATCATCGCCGAGAACGCGGGGACTCGGAGAAGCTTGAAAATCGTGCAGACAAAAGCCCAAATTATCGAGACAAACGCCGGTACGCGAGGATGCCGCCCGATGGACACGAGTTCGGAGCACGGGCCGCGTGGCGGCTCTTCAATCCAGAACAGTGCGATCCCCGGAACAATTCCGGCAACGGCCACGACAAATAGCGCAACCTGCCAGCCGTATCTTTGCCCGAGAACGCCTCCCAGCACATGGCCGCCCGCGCCGCCAAGCAGCATGCCCGCCGCAAAGATGGCTTGCGCCATCGCGCGCCGCTCCTGCGGGAAAGCTCCGGAAATCATCGACTGAGCCGCGGGAGCATAAGCGGCTTCGCCGAGGCCCACCATGGCGCGAGCGATCAGGAAGAAAATAAAGCTGGCTGCCAGTCCGCCCGCAAACGTAGCCACGCTCCACAACAGGATGCCGACGGCGATAATCGCTTTGCGGCTGAAGCGGTCCGCGAGAAATCCAAACACAATGCTGCCGACAGCCAGAACGCCCAGGAGCCAGGTTTGCAGCGAGCCGAGCTGAGCGTCCGTGGCATGAAGATGCTCGCGCAACAGCGGAATCAGCGGCACAAACACCTGCCGCGCCGCGAAGTTGACAAAATTGATTAAAGCAAGTACAGCAAGTAGGCGAATCTGGTAGCTCGATAGCGGTATGGACTTGGTTGACATGCAGAGTTGGCTCAGGGGCCTGTTCGCGACCTGGTGGAGCGTAGACGGAAGTTATCAGCCTTTGCCCGACCTATCAAGATTATACGATGACTAAGATTCCCGCTCCTCCCGCGCCCGCCACTACCAGTGACCGTTTGACCACGGTGCTTTCTTACGGCGTCCTCCTCCTTTTGATTTACCTGGTCTTTCGGATCTACGAACCCTTTCTCGCCGCTCTCGGCTGGGCCGCCATCCTGGCGATTTTTTTCTATCCCATGCACAACTGGATCGCCCGCCGTTTTTCGCCGAACAAGGCCGCGATTCTCTCCACTCTGGCGGTGACTCTTCTCTTGATCGTGCCTGCCATTCTCGTCACCACCTTGTTCATCCGCGAGGCCTTTGCCGTTTCAAAAGGCGTGCAGCATACACTTTCGATGGAGCAAGCACCTGCGCTTGCCAAAACCTGGTCCTGGATCGCACCACACGTCCCCGGCCTGGATCCCAACGCCGACGTGTTCGAGATGCTCGAGCAAGCCGTTCAGAAGCAAGCGGGCTTTCTCGCCGCGCGCCTCGGCACCATTCTGGCGAATATCGCCGCCTTTATCTTCGATCTCTTCGTGATGATCTTCGCCATGTTCTATTTCTTCCGCGATGCGGATCACTTTCTCCACGGCGTACGCAGTATCCTGCCCTTCGATGCCGAGCATCGCGACTCCTTGATGACCCAGACGCGCGACCTCATCGCCGCCAGCGTCACCACCAGTCTCATCCTCGCGCTCATTCAAGGCGCCATTGGAGGGCTTGGTTTTGCTCTCGCGAAGTTGCCCACGCCACTCTTCTGGGGCGTGGTCATGGCCTTTTTCTCACTTGTACCCGTCGTCGGTTCCGGCCTTATCTTCGTCCCTGCTGCGTTGTGGCTGGGCTTCACCGGACATTGGGGACGCGCCCTTCTCCTTCTGTTGATTTGCGCAGGCGTCTCCGCCATCGTGGACAACGTTTTGCGGCCTTTGCTGCTCGGCGGCCGCACCGAATTGAGCGGCCTGGTCATCTTCATCAGCGTGGTAGGAGGAGTTGCGCTCTTCGGAATGCTGGGCCTGGTCCTGGGCCCCGTCCTTGTGGCCACCGCCGCCGGGGTCTTGGCCGTCTACATGGAGCGGCCCGGAGGCCCCCCAATCGCCCCAGCGATAACCGCTGAGTAACAACTCATTTGTCTCCCCGTTGGCGCGTCGCCGGGTGTGCTAGAGTAACGCGCTCGAAGGCATTTCATGACCACCAAGCCCGCGCCCCAACACGCAGAGCTGCCCACGGCAAAATTGCGCTGGAGGTGTGAGCTCTCCCGCATCCCCTTCGAAACTACCGCGCAAGCCGAGCTCCGCGAAGGATTCATCGGACAGGAGCGCGCGCTGCGCGCCCTGAAGATGGGCGCCGAACTTTCTGCTCCAGGCTACAACGTATTCGTCTGTGGTTTGGCGGGCACCAGCCGCGGCGGCACTATCGCGCACATGATCCAAGAGCTTCACCCGCCCACCAAAGAATCTCTCGATCGCTGTTACGCCAATAATTTCAAATTGCCGGACCGCCCGCGTCTGCTTGCGCTTCCCCGCGGACAGGCCAATGCCTTCAAGAAAGACATGCAGGCGGGCATCGATTTTCTGCGCCGGCGCATTCCCCAGGTCTTCGAGGGCGAACCGTTCCAGCGTCAAAAAGGCCGCATCGTCGAACGCTTCACCGTCCGCGAAAAAGAGTTGATGGACGATTTCACCCGCCGCATTGCGCGAGAACAATTTGCCCTCGGCCACATGCAGGTAGGCGCGGTCGCACTCCCGGAAATTTTCCCAGTCCTCGAAGGCCAGATGGTGCCCATCGAGGACATCTCCAAAATGGTCCACGAAGGAAAACTCGAAGCCCCCGTCGCCGAAGACATCGAGCGCAAGTACGAGCAATTTCGCCAGGAATTCACCGTCGTCTACCGCAAGACCCTGACCCTCTCCCGCGAACTGGCCAGCGAACTGAGCTACCTGGAGCAGGAAGCGGCCTCCGTGCTGGTCGATGGCGTTATCGAAGAGCTCAAGGAAAAATATCCCGGCACGGACGTCTCCGAATATCTCGAAGAGGTGCGCCACCATCTGCTCGACAATCTCGATCCCTTCAAGGAGCGCGAGGGCGAAGGTGAGCACGACGAAGAAACGCCCGATGGTCTGCCGAAAATGCCCGGCGCTGGCCCGGAGCGCGATCCCTTCCGCGTCTACGGAATCAACGTCATCCTCGCCCACAGCGACGAAGAAACCTCGCCGGTGATTTTTGAAACCACCCCGACCTACGCGAATTTGTTCGGCACCATCCAGCGCGCCTACGACGCCCGCGGCGGCTGGACTAGCGACTTCATGGATTTGCGCGGCGGCTCGCTCCTCCGCGCCGACGGCGGCTTCCTCATCATGTATTCGATGGAAGCCTTGTCCGAAGTCGGCGTATGGCGCGCCCTCAAGCGCACGCTGAATCACAACCGATTGGAAATTCAGCCGCTGGAAATGTTTTATCCCTTCGGTGGCAGCGCCTTGAAGCCCGAAGCCATCGCCATCAACGTCAAAGTCATCCTCATCGGCGACCGCGAATTGTACGAAATGCTGTACGAATACGAAGAAGATTTTCGCAAGATCTTCAAAGTGCGCGTGGAATTCGACGAAGAGATGGCCATGAGCGACGGCGTCATCGCCGAATACGCCGGCCGGTTGCGCGCGCTCTCGGAAAAAGAAAACCTTTACCCCTTCGATCGCGGCGCATTCGCCGCCATGCTGGAATACGGCGTGCGCCAGGCGGGCCGCCGGAACAAAGTAACGGCACGCTTTATCGAGATTGCCGATCTCGCCCGCGAGGCGCATTACGACGCTGCGGCCAAGGGAGAATCCGTCGTGCGGGCCGCTCACGTCCGGGGAGCGCTGTCTTCGAAAATGGAACGCCACAATCTCATCGAAACGCGCATCCGCGAAATGATCGAAGAGGGTACTCTCCTCGTGGATGTCTCCGGCACCCGAGTCGGCCAGGTGAATGGATTAAGTGTTCTGGAGATTGGCGGCTATTCGTTCGGCAAGCCCGTTCGCATTACCGCCACCGCGGCTTTGGGTAAATCCGGCCTCATCAATATCGAGCGTGAATCCAATCTCAGCGGACGCTTCCACGATAAAGGCGTGCACATCATCGCCGGATACCTGCGCAGCAAGTTCGCACAAGACAAACCGCTCTCGCTGGCCGCCAGTATCTGTTTTGAACAATCCTATTCCGGCGTCGACGGCGATAGCGCCAGCTCCACCGAGATTTACGCCCTCGTCTCTGCGCTCTCCGGCTTGCCGCTGCGCCAGGACATCGCCGTCACCGGCTCGATGAACCAACAAGGCGATATTCAAGCCATCGGTGGTGTGAATCAGAAGATCGAAGGCTTTTTTGACGTCTGCCGCATCAAGGGCCTTACCGGCACGCAAGGCGTCATGATGCCGGAGTCCAACGTCGAAGACCTCATGCTGCGCGAAGACATCCTCGATGCCGTCGCCGCGGGCAAATTTCACATCTGGCCCGTCGGCAAAATAGAACAGGGCATCGAAATCCTCACCGGATGTGTCGCCGGACAAAAAAACAGCACCGGAAAATTTGATGAAGGCACCGCCTTCGCCCTCATGGACGAACGCATGCGCGATATGGCCCGCACTCTGAAGGAATTCGAATAGCCCCAGAAGAAACGAAAAGGTCCTTTCCGTGACCTCTCCGCTTTTACTCGTGCCTGAGTGCCGCCATCGGATCAATCCGGCTGGCCCTACGTGCCGGAATCCAGCAGGCCAGCGTCGCGACACCCAACAGAATCGCTGGCACACCGATGAAGACCGGGACGTTGACCACGCCCTTGGTAATCGCGTGAATGGAAATCACGAACGCAAGTACCCATCCAATTGCCGCGCCCCAAGTGATTGCACCCAAGTTCTCGCGGATGATTTGCAGAACAACCCGCCCGCTGGTGGCCCCGAACGCCAGTCGCACACCAATCTCTCTGGTTCGCCGGGCCACCGCGTACGAAACCACCGCGTAGATTCCGATCGCCGCAAGGCCAAGCAGGAGTGGCCCCAGCACCACGAACATCCGCGCCGGAATCCGGCGAAGGAAGAGGTTCCGTTCGATGTGCTGAGAGAATGTTCGCACGTCGTAAAGAGCCAGCATCGGATCGAGTTCGCGCAGGACCGCGCGCGCTTCCGAGGCAAGCGCCGTTTCATTGCCGCCGCGCGTCCGCAGGTGAATCTCGCCTTGGTACCATGGAAGATCCCGGTACGAGAAGTACAACGCTGGCTGCGCAGGCTCGCCGAACGCGTCGTAGACCGAATTGCGCGCCACCCCGGTAATCGTGAAGCTCTCCCCCCGCGCCTGTAGGCGGCGGCCGATGGCATTCGCGCCATTCAGGTAGCGGCGGACAAACTCCTCATTGACGATGGCCTGCGCCGACGCCGCCTTATCCCTCATCTCGGCAAAGTCGCTTCCTTCAACGAGCGGGATGCCCATCACCTTGAAGTATCCCGGCGTCACCGTGTTGGTAATGGCTCGATCCTTCCCCGGCTCCGTGCGCACGTGGCCTTCCACCGTGAAAGCCCGCGTCGGAATTCCATGCAAGTCCACCGGAACATTCGTGGCGATCGCCGCTCCCTCGACGTCCGGCAAGGATCGCAGCCGTTCCACCAGTCGCGCGGCAAATTCACGCTCGGACGCTTCGTTGGGATTCCGCCCGCTTAAGTCGTAGGCCGCTAGCAAAACGCCCTCCGGCCTGAATCTCGGATCCGTTTGGCTTGCCGAGCGAAAACTCTCCAGGAAGAGCGCCGCCGCGATCAGCACGACCATTGCAAGTCCGACTTCCACGCCCATCAGAACTTTGCGAGCACGGCTGCGAGGCGGCGTGTTGGAACTAACGCGAAGCCCGTCCCGCGGATCCAGCCGTGCCAGATGAACCGCCGGCGCCGCGCTGAAAATCAAACCGCACCAGGCGCCTAACAATATCGCAAAGGCTAGGGTGAATTCGTCCACTCTTGTCTGAAACAGGATCGGAAATGCACCAATCATTGGCGCCAGGCGCAATGCCGTGGTTCCCCAAACCGACATGGCCGCTCCCAAGCCTGCTCCCAGAAGCGCGAGCAGCATATTTTCCGAGAGCACCAGGCTCGCAATGCGCCATCTTCCTGCGCCCAGCGCCATGCGCACGGCCATCTCCCGCTGCCGCGTACTTCCACGAGCCAGCATCAGGTTTGCCGTGTTCCCGCAAACCGCCAGCAGCAGCAGCAGCATGACCCCTTGCAAGATGGCTAGCCCGCTGATCAGCATCCGTTGCGGCCCTCGCGGCGATTTCCAGAATGCGAGAATCTCACCTCCAATTCCGGCGCTGGCCTCTGGATAGTCGCGCGCAAACTGAGCCATCGCCCTGCTGAACTCGGCCTGTGCTTCTTCGCGTGTCGCGCCCGGCCTTAACATTCCGATCAACGAAAAAGCGCGGGTACTGCGATCCTCCATGTCGCGTGTTCCGCCGAGCAACGCTGGTGCCATCGTGGCCGGCGCCCACAGTTCGAACTTCAAGGGCACCATGGTTCCCTGGAAATCTCTGGGGGCTACGCCGATGACAATCAGCTCGCGGTCGTTCACGCGAATTTTCCCCCCCACAGCCTCTGGCGCGCCGCGAAAACGCGTTTGCCAGTAATCATACGAAATCACCACGACCGGCTCGGTTCCGGGCCGCTCCGCCTCCTCCGGCCGGAAGAAGCGTCCCATCGCAGGCTGCAGTCCCAGCGCGGAAAAATAATTGCCGGAGACGAGTTGCCCGTGCGTCCGCTCCGTCTGGCCCCTCTCTCCCACGTTAAACGGCACCATCTGAGATGCCACGATGTCCCGCAGCGCCGGCACTTGCGCCTGCAAATCGCGATATTCCAGCCACGAAGCGCCGGTATACCCGCCTGTCTCCGAGCGAGGCTCGACCATCAGAAAGTTCGCTGCGCCACTCACGCCGGGCATCGGTTGGAACAGCATCATCTGTATCCAGGAAAAGATCGTTGTATTCACGCCAATTCCGATGGCCAGCGAAACGACGATCACCGCCGCAAGCCCGGGCATGCGGCTAATCGTTCGCCCTGCGTTTCGCAAATCCCCCATCAGATTCTCGATAAATACCAGTCCTCGCTCGGCTCGATAGTCCTCTTTCATCGCTTCCACCCCGCCGAACTTCAGCATCGCTTGGCGCCGCGCCTCAATGGGTGACAAACCCGCGCGAAGATTTTCCGCTGTCTGCAGGGCTATATGCTCCGCAATCTCTTCCTTCAATCGTTCATCCTGCCCCCGCCCTCGCGCCAGATTGACCACACGGGTGAAAAACCGCCTCAGAGCTCTCATGACAAATCCTCCGCTTTGGCTTCGAAGAACCGCCCGATGATCGCCGCCGTTTGCTCCCAATCCTGGGTCTCGACCTGCAACTGCTTGCGTCCTTCCCGCGTCAGTCGATAGAACCGCGCCCGGCGGTTATTCTCCGACGCGCCCCATTCGGAGGCGATTGCGCCTTCCTGCTCCAGCTTCAACAGCACGGGATACAGAGTTCCTTGATTCACGGCCAGCAGATCTCCGCTGATCTGCTCGATGCGCCGCGCAATTCCATACCCGTGTAGCGACCCCAGAACGTCGAGCGTCTTCAGGACCATCAACGCCAATGTTCCTTGGAGAACGTCCGTTTTTTGTTTCATAACCATGCCTGTTTCATCGCACCGCCATTTGGGTTTCCCACAGGGAAGATGCCACACTTCCTTTGGGAAAGCAACAGGTAAGCCGTCAAGCCTACCGCTGGGCACGCCGCTGCTATGGATTCATGGAAATTTACAATGATCTAGATTCGAGATCACGTTGCACTAAAGAGGGCGGTGGAGCAGAAAATCTATTTGGGGCCAGGGGCGAGGTAGGCCTGACGATGATCGACACGATAGGAAGGAAGCGGCGCGTTTGGAGTAGAAGTTTTCGGAGCGTCAACGCGCACCTCAATGAGGTGGACGAGGCCGTCCCGAGCGGGCGGCGCGAACGCCAAACTATACTCATGGCGGACCAGTTGCGCGATTTCCGCATACGCGGCGCTGAACTCGCCTGAATTTCTGGGGAAATACGCGCGACCCCCGGTGGATTCCGCCATGCGCTTCAACAACTGATCCGCTTGTTCGAACTCCTGTGCGGCCGGCGTAGAAGCTTTTGCCGCGGATTTCTTCTTGTTAGCGGGTTGGGGATTCTGCAATCCGCCCGTCAGTGAAACGGCCAGGAGGCGCACATCGTTGATCTTGAGTTTTTGCACGACCAGTGCCTCTTCATTGGAAGGGGAAGTGTCCACCCCCGTCGAAAGCAAAACGAGGCTCTTCTTTCCTTGCACGCTCGCCAGCCATTCCAGCACTTTCGAAACGCTGGAAGACAGATTCAGCGCGCTAAAACCGAGATTGAAGCGTAGGTGTCCAAATGCCGCTTGTGCCGCCTGCTTGTCCGGCGTGAAATCCAGAAGCACCGTCGGCGCTTCCGCATATTTCACCACCGCGACCCGATCGCCCGGGGAGAGGCCGTCGAGCAACGCGAGTGCAGCCTCCAGATGGCCGCCCTCGAGCAGGTAAACAGCCGGCCCTGCTTCAATGAGCAGCAAGACCTGCGCTGGCGCCTCGATGGCGGCGAAATCAGTTAAGGGCTGTTCGATGCCGTTATCAAATATATGGAAATCCTCGCGGCGCAGTCCTTCTACGAAGTGCCCGTTTGCATCAGTGACAATAACGCCGACGTTCACGCGCTCGACGCTGACTTGAATCGCCTGCGTTTTTTCTTGTGGGTTTTCCTGCGCGTAGGCAGGCCGATTCTGGCAAAGCAACGTGGCGAAGACTAATGCCCGAATAAAAAAGTGAATTTCCCGCATCAGCTCGTTACTGCAGCCACTGATCCCAATGAATTCCTTTTGCGTCTTTCCACGAAGCGCTCGACGTGTAGTGCAAATGACGCGCGAACACCTGGGGATTGATCTGCGAATACCAGTCCGGAACGGCGGCCGGGGGTGCTATCTTGGTAGCCGCAGCACTCTTTGCGGCGGAGCTCTTCTTTGCATCCGCCAGCAAACGCTCTTTCCAGGCCTGCCAATCCATTTTTTGAAGATCGAAATATCCCACGCTGTTTACGTTCTCCGGGAATTGCGCCCGCCCCGCTTGGAATTGCGGCACGCTGGCCAGGCTCGCGAAGGCCGCGCCTTTCGCGCGATTCGCCAATACTTCGCGAAGCGCGTCCGCGCGGCTCGCGCTGAAAATCATGTCCGGGGTCACTGCGAGATTGAAAAAATTCCACCGTGCTACCCCGGCGTTTCCTTGCCCTCCGCCGAGTGAGATTTTCACAAACGTGGCATCTCCTTCATTGCGCTCCGAGGTGAGTTGATCTCCGAACAGGCTCCGCAACAGTTTCAGAGCTTCCGGCTTCTTTCGAATGCCGATGAAAAAAACTTGTTTCGCCGTGTCCATCGAAGGGCTGACCTGCATCGTGGCGATCTCCCCGCTGAGCACCCCCACCGCGTCCGGCAGCGGCATCCCCAGCCGCGCTTGCGCTATTGTGTCGATCAAATCTGCGTTGCCTTGCTGGCCTTGCGGAAAAGCTGCCCGGGCTACCCGCTTCACCATGTCATAAACGCCCATAAAATTAATCTGCCCCGAACTGTAAGAGACCGCATCTGCGGGCACCAGCGCCAGCGAAGCCGGCGCGACTTGTCCGGAGGACCAGATGTCAAATGGCGTTCCGGGCGACGCATCTCCGAAAATCGCCGCCTGAAAGTGCGTCTTTGGGCCTTCCAATGTCAGGTGGCCGCTGATGGCATGGATCGCATCCAGCCGCGCCGCATCCAGCAACGGGCCTGCCTGGACACCCCCGGTGTTCGAATCCGCCGCGAGATTTTTCAGATCAGGTATCCCAATAAAAAATTCGAGCACACCGCTGCCGGCAATCGGCTGCGCTTCCTGATACGCGGGAGTCTGCGCCAGCGACGCCGCTGTGGAAGACTTGCTGTCGACTCGCGCGAGGATTTCTTCCATCACGGAGCGCTCGCTCGCGCTGACGACATACTTGCCATGATCGGCCCAGTAGGTTGTTCCGTTTTTGCCCTCGGATTTCATTACCGTCGCGCCTCTGAGAGTGATTTGCGAAATTGTTGGCGCGTCTTTGTCCAGCGCGCGCATTCGAAGGATTGCTTTTGCCAGCAGGGCTTCCTTGCCGGTGCGGTCGTACACGAAAAACATGCCGTTCCAAGCCGGCTTTTTAGCTTCTTTCGCTGCCGCTGCATTTGCCGCGGCGCGCTTCGTCGGCTCGCTCAAATAGCCGAGCGTAAATGCATTCTCGAGGAATGAAGCGTATTCCTGAATTTCTTCTGGGGTCAGCGTGGTATTCGGCGACTTTTCCTGCGCGGGTTTGAGCATGCCCGTGGCCAGCGCCGTGCGCACCGGCGCAAAATCGGGATCATCCCACAGCGCGAGCAGGGAATTCGCCTTTCGAACGTCCGGCGCCGGAGCCCCGCGCCAGATCAAATAGAAAACCGTGCGCCCCGGAAGCTGCGACGGCTCTAGCGGAGCTTGCGCGCAAGCGGATCTTGCTCCCGCGAATGCTGAAAAGAGTGCAATTACAACTGCAAAGAGAAGGATTCGAATGCGTGCTGGCTTCATTGGAGCGCTCCAGGGCCTATTGGCGTCTGAGGATTATCTTTTTATGCTAGCCCCGCTAGGAAAAAGACAGAAGCCCTGTCCCGCGCGCTGTTTCCAGAACGCGGAACAGGGCTCTTCTCTAT